>Ga0315282_10000049_pt1 | contig 236085 bp, 239 predicted proteins | sample YL17G07_20_MG_FD_203693 | JGI IMG/M metagenome (GOLD analysis project Ga0315282, IMG submission 203693) | Sediment microbial communities from Yellowstone Lake, YNP, Wyoming, USA - YL17G07_20 | ecosystem: Environmental > Aquatic > Freshwater > Lake > Sediment | place: USA: Wyoming | collected... | reverse complement strand
ATGGCCTTCGAAAGGACGAAGCTGCTCGTCTCCTTCGCCTTCCTAGGCTTCTTGGTCGGCACTGGCAGCTACTTCTTCTTCAACTGGTTCATCGTCAACAGCGGCATCAAGTTCCCGCCCATAGCCGAGATAATATTCTCCCCATGGTTCGTCTCAGGCTTCACCGGCTCACTACTGTCGATCCTAATTGTTTCCGTCTACTCCCATCTGACCAGAAGAGGTTGAACCACCTTAATCCCCCGCAGGGCCCTGCGGAGTACAACCCTTTTTCTTTCATCCTCTCCAAGAAAGCTTCTTTAATTCCCAGAACGCTTAACACTGGTTCCCACTTGACCCTCCGCAACGACGCCGAAGAAAATCGTAAAATACGTCAAGCGACGCAATCACTGTGAGGGTAGAGGGAGGGAAGGACATGGGGTCAACGATCGGGTGGTTAGAGATAGTGGCAGGTCTTAGCATCTTTGCTTTTGCTGTGATCATCCTTCTAGCAACCCGTCGCCGTTACTATCCGAAGTCCGCGAAGGGTCCTTCTCTCAGCGAAAAGAAGGAAGCTGAGAAGACATCTAAACCAGCAAGCCTGTCGCAGGTGACGCCGCCCTCCGTCCATGTGACTGTGAGTGGGGAAGACGTTCAAAAAGCTGAGGATGACCTCCGTATCCTAAGTATCGAGAAGGAGATTGCCAGCTACGCCCTAACCCGACTCTACGAGGCCCAGGCTGAGGGCAAGATAACTGAAAAGGACAAGGAGAAGCTCCTAGGCAAGTACAAGGACGAGATGAGCGCCCTAGAGAAGCGGATCAATGATAAGCAGATGGTTGTCAGACTCCACGAACTTGAGACAACCCAAGCCGACCTCGTGAAACTCTTCCAAGAGAAATTTGACGAGATAAATCGTAACATCGAAAACATACGGTCCACCCTAGGCATCGTATCGAAGCCTCCTCAAAAGGAGCCTGAGCCAAAGAAGGAGGAGACACCTCCGAAGGAGAAACCCAAAGATACCGAGGAAGTCGTGGAAGAGGCGAAGGAGAAGGCCCCTCCCAGACCACGAAGCCCACCCAAGTCTAAGGCTGAGGAGAAGGTTGAGGCCATACAGCAAGAAGTCCTCAAGATTCTGGAGCGCCTCGAAAAGCAGGAGGCCGAAGGCTGAAACCGCAATGAGTTCCAGAGAGGAGGAGAAGAAGCGGGCCGCCGTAGAGGCCAGCCGCCTAGTCAGGGACGGTCAGGTCGTGGGCCTCGGAACAGGGTCGACGGCATTCTACATGATAGAGGAGTTGGGGAGACGGGTCGTCGAGGAGAAGCTCCACATCTTGGGCGTCCCGACTTCAAAGGCTACAGCCAGTCTCGCTGAGAGGTTCAGAATACCGTTAACGACGCTGGAGGCGCACACGGAGTTGGATATCGCTATAGATGGCGCTGACCAAGTCGATCCTAACCTAGACCTTATCAAAGGAATGGGAGGCGCTCTAACGAGGGAGAAGGTTGTCGCCAGTGCCGCACGCCTCTTCATCATCATCGTCGACGAGGGGAAGATGGCCTCAAGACTCGGCGAGGGGCAGGTTCTACCCGTCGAGGTCATTCCCTTCGCCGTCCCAACGGTGCTCAGAAGAATTGAGAAGCTGGGGGGAAGGCCAAAGCTTAGGCTAGTGAAGGATGCTGAAAGACCCTTCGTAACCGATAACGGAAACTCTATATTGGACGTAGACTTCGGTCCAATAGCGAATCCGAAGGAGGTTGAGGCCAGCATCAGGATGATTCCCGGCGTGGTGGAGAATGGCCTCTTCGTTGGGATGGCTGGAGCCGTCTTCGTGGGACATGATGAGAGAGTTGAGAAGCTTTGGCGATAGCTCTATGGTGGGATGCAAGTGAGTGAGGTTATCTTCACGGCGAAGGTGACGGCTCTCCACATAACCTACGACAGTCAGAGTAATGAGTACGTAACTATCGACTTCGCATATCGTCCCCCAAGGATGCCGACGATGCTTCCCTCAGATGTCCCCAAGGAAGTCTCTGACATGTTGAAGGCAACTAAGGAGATGATGACCACCATGGTTCCAGCGCAGACCTATCTTAGGGACTATGCGAATCGGCTGATCCTCTTCCTAACCACGGACGAGTTCGAGAGGTTGGAGCAGAAGTACACCATAGGCGACGAGCTGAGAATCACGGTGAAGCCTGACGGTAGCATAGTCGCGTCGAGATCCTAGAGGGTCTTGGATGAGCCCCGCCTACCGAAAGGGGAGTCCGTCTGCGATAACTCCTTGAGCCGTGCCACACCGTCTATCTTCTCGATCTCCTCGGCGACGCTCTTGGGAACGAGTTCGCGCCAGTTTCCTCCTGATAGCATTCTCCGTCTCACCTCGGTCGCGGAGAGGGGCTCACGCTTGTAGAAGGCGATATTCTCGACTGGAATCTTCAACTCCTTGAAGAGGCGTTTTGTTAGGGGGTCGTTGGTGCAGATGACGTCGAAGGGTGGGGAGTAGGAGGTTATCTGCGCAACCCAGACCGAGTGCATCGGGGAGTCAGGAACAGGAATCAGGTGATACCTCTCCGGGCTGATCCCAAGCTCGCTTAGGGCGTCCTTGATCATGACATACCTTTCGCCAGCCGTGAAAGGGTCGTCGAGTTCATGGCTCAGTTGGGCACTCCCTATGATGATGACGATCTCGTCCATCTCTTCGAGGAGCCTCTTGATGGCGTCTCCATGGCCTAGGTGAAAGGGTTGGAATCGTCCCACGAAGAGCCCCCGCTTGAATCTACGCTTACTGGCCAACTGAACCCTCCTTCATCCCATGCGTGGGAGAATAGCCTTCGTGCGAGATAAAGCGCTTTCCATGGACCCAGTATGAGAACTTCTAAGAGTCAGGCCAACTAGTCCACTATTAGGGAAGGACTCGAATTGCCCAACGAACTACGACGAGACTACATTCTAGACCGGTACGCCATCATTGCGTCGGCGAGGATGAGACGCCCCACGGACTTCTCCATCCCACCCAAAGTGGAGACTGGGGAGAAGTGCCCCTTCTGCGTCGGAAATGAGAAGGCTACCCCACCTGCCGACCTCCTCTTGATCAGATCAGACAATGGCATAACCTACTCCAAGGATAGCGAAGGCGAACGTACAAGTAACTGGCTGGTCCGTTGCTTCCCCAACCTCTACCCCGCGACGGAACCGTCAGCGGAAGCGCCGCCTCCCTCAGAGCCTCTCCGCCCTCTACGGGTCGCATATGGTTACCACGAGATAATCGTTGAGTCACCGAACCATCAGGAACATCCCGGACAGGCCCGGGTGGAGCAACTCCAGCTCTCCCTAGAAGCAACCCTCATCCTCATGAGGCGATTCGTAGGGGATGTAAGAATCCGGTACGTCCAGTTGTTCAGGAACCACAGGAAGGAGGCGGGAGCCTCCCTCTCCCACACCCACTCACAGATCATAGCCCTAGACTCCATCCCAAGGAACATCAGCGAAGAGCTTGAGGGATTCAAGAAACATAGGAAGACCGAAGGCGATTGCCCCTACTGCGAGATCATAGAGAGGGAACGAGATTCACCTAGGGAGGTCTTTGAGAACGAAGACTTCTTCGTCCTCGCGCCTTGGGCGAGCATCTCTCCCTTCGAACTCTGGATTCTGCCGAAGCGGCATGAAGCCGATATCTTGAAGATAACGAGGACGGATGTGACGGCCCTCGCCAAGACCCTGCGGTCGACCCTCGGAGCCATCTCAAAGCTCCTCGGAGACATGCCCTACAACTACGGTTTCCACACCTCTCCAAAGGGCCTTGACAGCACTGACTATCATTGGCATCTGGAAATCTATCCTAAACTTTCCATATGGGCTGGCTTCGAACTCAGCACTGGAGTCTACATCAACGTAACTCCCCCTGAGGTAGCAGCCAGATCGCTAAGAGAGTCAGTCAAGGATGAGTGGTCTTCTCTCTGCTAGACCGCCAAGTCCTCCGCAAGCCTGTATAGGCCTGTGTCCAAGGGTTTCATCTTCGAGACGGCCTCCTGTAGGTCCGTAGCGATGATGGTTCTGCCCTCTATCCCAACCATCTTGTTCCTCTCACCACTCAGGATCAGCTCAACCGCGTGGGCACCGAAGAGGTCTGCGAGAAGCCTACTTCTTGCCGTCGGGGAGCCGCCTCGCTGGATGTAGCCCAGCTTGCTCAGTCTCACCTCGTACTCCGTCTCTCGCTCGATGCAGGAGACCACTTCATTGGTATTGCCTATTCCCTCGGCTGCGACGATGATGCTAGTGACCTTCCCTCGTTCCGCAAAACTCTCGATTTTCCTGCACACGTCTTTGAGTTCGAAGGCAATTTCCGGCAACAGGATTATTGCTGCCCCTGTGGCCAAGCCCACCTGCAAGGCTAGGAAGCCCCGATTCCTTCCCATGACCTCGACGACGAAGACCCGTTCGTGGGAGACCGCTGTGTCACGAATCTTGTCGATGGCGTTGACGGCTGTGTTGACGGCTGTGTCGAAGCCTATGGTCTCGTCCGTCCCATAGATATCGTTGTCGATGGTTGCGGGGATGCAGATGCAGGGGACTCCGCTGACATCCTCTAGCCTCAAGGCGCCTTTGGCGCTCCCCTCGCCTCCTATGACTATCAGCCCATCAATTTTGCGACTCTTGAGGACTTCAGCTCCCTTCTCCACACCCTCCTGAGTCTGGAACTCCGGGCACCTGGATGTGTAGAGAATAGTTCCACCATACTGGAGGATGCTGCCTACAGACCTCAGGGTCAGAGGCACCGTTTGATTGGTTATGAGGCCAGCGTAGCCTCTCCGAATACCTATGACTTCTGCGCCCCTCGGGATAGCGCAGCGTACGATCGATCGTATGGCCGCGTTCATCCCCGGAGCGTCGCCGCCACTTGTGACAACGCCAAGTCTCAATTTCTGGGCCCCGCGTGGAACATATATGCATCAGTATCCCTCCGCACGCTAAAATCCTTTCCTCCTAGCAATACGTATTGAAAGTATTGATTTACACGATTGAAAGAGGGGACCCTTGATTGTATGAAAAGGCGAAAGAGAGAATTCGTAGCAGAGCCCGGGAGGCGAAGGCCGAAGTATTCTTTGAAGATGATCATGAAAAAGCTGTCCATGAGATAGAGGATGCTGGAATTCTCCTTGAGTACATCACCTTGGAGACACTTTGGAACGCAAGAGGCTGAAATGGATACAAGCCTCCGTAGCAAGCTTCGGAACATCAAGGGGAAGTATTACATCTCCCCGAACTCTCGGAGGACGATGTCATCTTGACCAATATGAGTGGTATCTACAGCAGCGTCATCGCCACCCAGATCTTCGTCTTCATAACGAGCTTCGACCACGACTTTCCCAAGCTCATACGCAGCCAAACTCAGTGTTTATGGAATGGAAATGTAGAGACCATCAACGTAGACGGTAAAACCTTCTGCATCATAAGGCTCGAGAGTATCGGTAGAGAAGTTGCGCGCGGGTTCAAGGCACATTGATCACTCTGGTGAAGGTTCCAGAAGGCACGAACAAGCCCTACACTCCAAGAGATAGAGGCATACTCATCTGAAGAAGGCCATCAGATAGACAGATAAAAAAAGGGACAGAATTAGACGACATTTACGCCAAGAAACGATGGCGCTAAGAATCTTTGAAGAGAACGAAAGAGATATTCCCATCCACTTTCCAGAAGTGAAAAGGGAAAGCCCGGAATCATTCTTTTTCTAGACAAATCGAAGATCTCTAGGTTATATGTGATCAAGAATCAACCTTGAGTAGGGAATACTGGGCAGACAATCCCGTATTTCTCTCCAAAAAGTTCAGGCAGTAGCTATTCCCACTCCCTAGTCTGCGTCGAGAAACCTTAAATTTCCAGTGATTCCACTAACCTTCGAAGCGTAATATAAATGGCGCAGTCCGTTCGAGTCAAAGAGATGGAGGATTACGTAAAGAGACTCGGCGAACTCCTCAATCTCGTCTACGACAAGATGACCGACATGGAGTCTAAGGTGAATCCCCTCAAGGTAGACCTATCAAGGTTAAACAAAGAAGTCGAAGATCTGAAGACCGAAAACATGAGGCTCAAGGAGAAGTATGAGGAGTATGCTATCTTGAAGGAGGAGTACGAGGATTTCATGAACCGCTTCATTGACGGTTTGAAGGGATTACTTCCCGAAACGCCTAGGGAGGGAATATTTGAGCATTTAGCGGGAGCAGATTAGCTCCTCAAACATGCCCTAGCCTTTTGGCATCGTCAAACGAGGACATCATCGATTTCTGCGGAATGGAGAACAGCGTCGCGAATCTCTTGGGCTTCTTCGGTTGGAAATCTATTCTCAACGCGTGAGGGAAGGCCCTAGAGTTAGTCCTAGAGACCTAGGAGAGGAGCGACTATTCAAGACCCTCTGCACTAGGCCTACCTAGTCGCCACCTAATCCATATTGATGAATGGTTTAATACGTCGACGAAGACCTTAGAGAGTAGAGCGGCTTACTGGACGTGAACAGATGAGAATCGCCTTCTTCGTCTCGGAGTACTATCCACGCATCGTCGGCGGCCTGGGAACATACGCCGTGGAGTTGACGAGGCAGTTCATCGAGTTAGGTCACGATGTGGTCGTCTTCACGTTAAACCCGGGACGACAACTACTCACCCACGAACTGTGGAGAGGAATCTTCATCCACAGACCCCAAATCGTAGACTTGAGCAGCGTCTTCCCCCTCTTCGTAACCGAGGACCTGAGGAGGTGGGGACAGAACCTCCAGTTCTTCTGCGACATCTTCTCCTACAACCACCTCTCCGCTTCAAAGTTCGTGAATGAGATGATCCGAAAGGAGCATGAGGAGTACGACATCGTAGCGGTCCACGACTGGCTCGCCTCCGTCTCCGGCCTCATCATCAAGAAGGAGATCCCTGAAATGCCCATGGTCTACCACGTGCATTCGACAGAGCAGCAGAGGTCCCAGGGTTTGGGCTCAGAGGTCATCAGATACTTCGAACGGAGCACGGCTGAAACCGCCGATACCGTTGTCACAGTCTCCTATGCCATGAAGGACTACATAGGCACACTGGGTTACCCCAAGGAGAAGATCAGGGTCGCCTGGAACGGGGTGGACCCCAACAAATACTCGATGGATGAGATAAAGCCGGGAGAGGTCGAGGCCTTGAAGGAACGCTACAAGATCGCACCTGATGAGCAGGTGATGCTCTTCGTCGGGCGCCTGACCCGGGTCAAAGGCGCCGCCAACCTGATCCAGGCGATGCCCCAAGTCTTATCCATGTTCCCTCGTGCTCGCCTCATCATCCTCGGTCTTGGCGAGGAGTACGTAGACCTCGTTCAGCTGACCCGTCGGCTGGGCATAGAAGACAAAGTCATCTTCCGAGCCGAGTTCGTCTCCGAGCACGAAAGGATAGTACATTACGCGATGAGCGACATATGCGTCTTCCCCTCGATCACCGAACCCTTCGGAATCGTCTCCCTCGAGGCCATGGCCATGGGAAAACCAGTAGTCGTCGGCGCCAGGGGCGTGAGCGGCTTCAGGGAGCAGATAGTTTCCGTAGATCCTGGACGCACCGGTGTTCACGTCAATGGTGAAGACCCCACCGACATCGCTTGGGGCCTCAAGGAGGCTCTGGTCGACCCAGATCGGGCGAAGACATGGGGCGAGAATGGAGTGAGGCGGGTCAAACAGTACTTCACTTGGAAGGCTGTAGCGGAGAATACGATCGATATTTACAGTGAGACCATCAAAATGATGGAACCAACCTTCGCTCGGGCCAAGTGACGTCAATCTAGATATAGCCGCACCGCCATGAGGAGTTTCATGACCAATACGTCCGAGTCCTTGACCTAGTCATCGTATCTATTAACGGCCCCCTCGTTCAAAAGGAATAGAATGAACAAGTACCGTTCGACTCCAGGGTAGATTCCTTGTCCAATAGGTTAGAGTTCAATTCACAACACTCCTGACTCGTTCTGTGACCGTGTCACCGTTGCCCTAGTCGAACCAACTCATAAGCTCATACTCAATGGTGCTTTTTTCTCCGAGTTTCGTAGTCTTAGCTCAAGTACCAGCCCCCCTCATAAGATTAGCATCATAACTTGGAGCGAGGATATTTATGCCAGAACCTGTTTATGATCATGCACGTGTTGAAGATGAAGAGACAGGTTAAATTCGGCTTTGTCCTTCCGACTTGGGATTGGAGCACAAACCCGAGGCACTCCAATATCGAGGGCGGTAGGCCCGTGGATTATGAAGTCGTTAAGGACTTGGCTTTGACCGCCGAGAATTTGGGCTACCACTCAATCTTTTCAAACGACCACGTTCTGAGGGGTGAGGGTGGGTACATCTTTGAAGGCTGGACCGTCCTCTCCGCGCTGTCATCAGTAACGAAAAGAGTCAGGCTGGGCAACCTCGTCCTGTGTAACTCATTCAGGTACCCCCAGCTCCTAGCAAAGATGACATCTACTCTCGACGTAATATCGGGTGGGAGATTCGAGTTGTGCATAGGCGCAGGATGGTTAGAAGACGAATACATTAGGTATGGCATCCCTTTCCCCAAGCCTGCGGTCAGGGTCGCGCAGCTCCGTGAAAGCCTGGACATCATCAAGAGGCTATGGACACTTGATAGAGCCAACTTCCAAGGGAAGTACTACAGGCTCAGGGACGCGATATGCGAACCTAAACCTCTCCAGAAACCCCATCCGCCAATAATGGTTGGTGGAGGCGGTGAAAAGTTGACACTTAGGGTTGTGGCGGAGTTTGGGGACATATGCAACTTCGGCGGTTCACCGGAAGGTTACGCGCATAAATTAGATGTCCTAAGGAGGCACTGTGAAAGCGTTGGAAGAAGCTTCGACGAGATTGAGAAGTCGTGGACAGGTGACTTCATAATCGCCGCCGATAAGAGCGACCTCACGAGAAAGATCCAAGCGATCATGCCTAAGGGAATGCTACTTGCAGACTATGTAGAGGCAAACATAGTGGGAACGCCTGAGGAATGCTTGAAGAAGGTTGAGGAGTACATGGGCTTGGGTGTGACCTACTTCACTGTCAATGGGTTCAGTAAGATAATGAAGAGGGAACTGGAAATGATAGCTGAGAGTGTGATGCCCAGCTTATGATCGGGATTTGACTGATGGGATGAGAGAGCTATCAAGGGCTCAGACAGCCAGATGAAGAGCCTGCTCAAAGGCCATGAACCTGAATCATTGATGAGGATACTTCCTTGCAACCACGAGAATAGAGAAATTCTTTTGGAAGATCGCCTCAAAGCTCGTTTTCCAAGACTTTGAGGCGGCTTCTTAACCGTTTCTGATACAACATGTTGCCGGCTTAATACGTCAACATACTCTGGCGTACTGCCCAAGGGAGGCCATTAGCTTCTTTCATGGCAATCCTATGAGGGTGGTGGATGAGCTTTTGAATGTTTTCCATCATCAAGACGTTAAGCCACGCATGGATGATAGTTGTCTTCGGGTGTCAGAATGGCCAACTGTCCTAAGTGTAACACGGCTGCGGAGAATCCCTTGAAGACGTGGAAGATAAAGCAGACGCCCATAGCCCTCTATGAGTGCCCTTCCTGTAAGGCGAGGTGGAGAAGTAGGCTGATCGTTGAAGCGGCAGTCGTCGCCCCCGTAAAACCCCCCGAGGTGGCAACGACTGGTACGATAGAGGTCGAGACTCCATTGAGGTCTGTGAGTACAACCGTGACTGCCGCGCCGAAAGCGTCGACGAGTGCCTTATCTGGGATCAGGAGACTCTTCTCCTCCATCTTCGGCCCATAGTCTCGACCTCTATCCTACCCCTCTTCTCGAGGGCCTTCCCCCTTTATTTTGCATCTTCCATGCAAGCTACGACCGACTCTGAGGAAAGAACAAGTTGTCCTCAGACATTGCTTAGTAGAAGCTTCATGGTATCCGCATGAACCTGCTAAATATTCTATCGAGTTCATGACAACAAGACAAGTTTATTAGTTCTGCAATACAAGGTGAGAAATCGTTCTTGGTACAAGTTTAGATAGTGAAGTGCTATCTAAATCTCTTCAAAGAAAACGACTCTTCGGATGTCTTTTTCCCTAAACAATATTTCTAGGCCGACTGGTATCTCTCGCTTGATTTTGAATTGGTCGTCTCTCAGGATTTGCTTAGGGTCTCTAATAGATATCTCAGAGGGGTAGTCTCCTCCTCCAGAACGGTGCAAAGTTCCCTTATATTCACGCCCATCTTCGGTATAAACAATAACCCAACATCCCTCTTTGCTTGCGACTGTCATAGATGCTTCCCAAGGAGAGCCACGAACAATTCTCCTTCTGAAAGCATATCTAACAATAAGCCCGAAACCAACTCCTAACGATAAGGCTATCGCTAGGATTTCAACAAGATATGTTGGCGAGAGTATGTTGGTTCTTATGACATCAATATCGGTAATATTAGTATGAAAGGCATAAATCGTAAGAATCAACAAGCTGAAAGAAAGACTGTAGACAGTCAAAACATAATCCGATATCTTGTTCTCAAGAATCGCTAACCATCTGAATAAGGTTAATGTCAAAAACCCGGGTATCAATACTACTATAATGAAAACTACATCACCCAGCGAAGGTAGCGCCATTATATTCCCACTAAGGCTTCTTAGTTCTGTTATTCAGGGGTTTTCGGTTCTTCTTTTTTCGGTTTAGGAGCGTCCCTAGACTCCTTTAAGATATCTCTCTTTTTCTTCTTCTTTTCTTCTTCGCCCATAACACACCCTCCAAACGACAACTTGGTACTCATCTATCCGTTCTCATATAAAAGCGCATACACTTCTATGAGAGAGAAAGCGCTACTGGCGTCTATCTGGAGACTAACAGAAATATCTAGGAAATTGCAAAATCCCTAAGTCTCTTCCGCCGGGGCAGCGAGGCAGGGGAAACGCCAAAACCCCACCTCACTTTTTCGGGCCTGCCCTACCCGTGCTGACAATCTCTAGCGGCTTTTCTACAAGAGAAGTATAAAGCACCTCCGAAAAACGTAGGAATAAATTTCTTTCCAAAAATTGGACGAGGATTAGGCTTTTGTTTTACGTATTAGCGTCAAAGAGCCTCAAAGCGTGCCTGTTTAATTTCAAGTCAAGTCTTGTTCTATCTGCGCCTTCGTAACTGGCATCTGTGTTTCAGCACCACTATGAGTAACGCACTCATTGGACACCTGAGTAAACTCATGGTATCCGCATGAACTCGACGAACTCCTCGACCGTCCTAGGCCTAAGAACATAGTTCGTTCTCCTCTCCCTCCCAATGGTGGAGCTGGGTGAAGGCCCATAATCGTGCCCAGGGTAGACCTCCACGTCGTCGGGGAGCTTCATCAGCTTCCAGAAGAGGCTCTGAAACATCTGCCTAGCGTCTCCCCCTCCCAGGTCTGTGCGGCCGCACTCGCCGACGAAGAGGGCGTCTCCCGTCAGAACCTTGCCATCCGCTAGGAGGCAGATGCTGTCTGGCGAGTGGCCTGGCGTATGGAGAACAGACATCTTCACCTGCCCAATATGGAGAACATCTCCATCGTCAACCCCAAGGTCCTTCGATGTTGGAGAATTGCGGTGGGCCACGACCTTCGCCCCATAGCGGGACTTGAGTTGTCCGTTTCCCGAGGTGTGGTCTCTGTGACCGTGGGTGTTCACGATGTAGATGAGCTTGAGATTCTCGGCTTCAATAATATTGATGATCTCGGGATCATTGTAGCTTGGGTCGACGACCATTGCCTCCTTTGTGTCCTCGTCGGCCAATATGTAGGAGAAGTTGTCTCCGCTCCCCTTCACCTGCTGGAAGAACATCTATGCTACTCCTCGAATTCTGAGCAATGCCACTGGAGTCTCTTAAAGCGGTTTGGGTCGAGAGACTCTGAATACGCGTCCCGCGCTGGAACGCATTGCTGAAGAGCTAGTGTCACGTTTCCAAAGGTTCCCCTTGCCACACTGTCCAAAAAGTCTTCCGATGCTCGATGTTCCCTACTACCAGCAGACTCGCTCCTCTACGTGCGGCCCCGCGTCCCTGATGATGGCGATGAAGTATTGGGATGATTCCTTCGAACTCTCTAAGAAAGATGATCTTCAAATCTGGTATTGTCCAATGTACGTGTTTCCTAGAAGAAGAGTTGAGAGCTTCTGAGAAAACTTTTCACAACCTTTTAGCACTAAGACCCGAATTAGGAGGGACGAGGAGTAAAAAGTTCAAGATGATAATCATTCGAAAGAGAATCGTCGTCTCAGCGCTATTCTTGATTCTGGCGTTGTCAGGAGTCTCGACGATCTTCGGATTGTCAATTCCTGTAGCGCGTGCCAACTTCCAGCTTTTCGATAAGGGCTATGGCGTCATGAAGCTACTGGATGGTACAGTGGTCGAGGGTCCGGCCACAATCTCGATAACGCGCGACCTTCCTTACACTAACTATGTCTCAATCCAAGTCCGAGGCAAAGTACAAACGGTCACTTGGATATACAAAATCAATGATATTCAAGTCAATGGAGATACAGAGATAATCAGTGGCACCCGAATATATCCGGAAGGAGCTATAAAGGTAAAGATCTGGGCTTTCCACGCCTTTGGGGTATGCCTTGCTTCTGGCGAACGACTCACCTTCAGGCCGCTTTATCCCGGATATACTCATGGGACTGTAACTGCTAGGGCTAACACCAACGTTACTACTGTAGGCGATATAGGATATTCTCGTGAGTGGAATCTCGGAGGTTGGAGTATCACTTCACTCACTATGACTATAAGGTTGTGTGGATTGGCAGGGTGGAGCTATGCTGCCCGTACTCTAAGGATGTACGTAAGCGTAGATGATGGAACGACCTTTCCGTACAGCATAGATAAGACTATCCCCGCTCACACCTTCTTGACAAGTGACCCCATTTGGTCATCATCAAATCATTATCAGGATTTTACATTCGACTACACGGCTAACGCTTATTTGTTCGGTCCTAAAACCAGAATTAAATGGAAAATTGTCGAACAAAACATGCTTGTGGCTAACGCTTATTGGGGAAGAACTCAGAATCCGCCTCCTCCATGTGATTACAGAGATGGTTCAAACAACTACGTTCAGTACTACACAATATTTAACGTGGCTTATACGGACATAGCGTGGATTACTAGGCCCTGAGAATATCAACCTGCAGCTCGCGCGTCTAGTGTATAGAGAAGGAGATAGGCCAGTCATAACTGTGGCCGACTTGGAAACCCTCATGTTGGCGCGAGTCATCGACACAGCTCCTTGAAGAAGGCCTTAGGCGTGTGGTCCGCGTCCACTGTGGCGGTGTAGGGGTTGGCCGACCCGAACTGACAACTTCATCTATGACTCACCCTCCTTCTGGGTTTGAGAAGCATTAACCCGTACCTCTCACGAGCCCCCGTCCCGCATCTCCAAGTCGTCTGTGTCATTCATGGCCTCGCGTCTCAGACAGACGACATAGATAAAGGAGCGTTAGGGAGTCCCAATCCCTCGTCTCTCCGCCTCAACTTCCCCTTCGCCCATTTGTAGCTGTGATGGCTCTCGCCTCAGCTTCGTTGGGCTAGGATTCGGTATCGGCGGAGTGTCCTTTTTGCGGATTTTCTCTACCCGCGTCTCTTCGGGTAGTTCTCCTCGCTCTAATTCCTGCACGGCCGATACTAGTCGGCAGGATGAGCCGCAAGGACTACCTACTCTCTCGGAGCTTGATGTGCTCCTTGGTTTCGACTCTGGACGACCGCTCCAAATCTTCATGGCTGCTCGGATCCTATTTATGGTTGTGAAGAAGATTTATGGAAAACTTGGATGCATGTTACAGAGATTGTCCACATCGTTCATTAGCGAAGGCAAGATAGACTCGGTCCACTGGAACGCTCCTAAATACTCCTCACGGCAATTGATGAAAGCTGATTGAGATGGACCATACGATCGTTCATTTCGAGATACCCGCTGAGGATGTGGAGAAACTCAGAGGATTCTACAGCCGCCTATTCGGGTGGAAAATAGAAAAGACGCCGGGACCGATGGACTATTGGCTTATAGAGACAGTTCCGATCGATGAGCAGGGCAGACCCCTACGGCCGGGTGTCAACGGCGGAATGATGAAGAAGCAGCATCCTCAACACAAGTTCACACACTACATTCAGGTAGAGTCGGTCGACGAGTACTGCAAGAAGGTTGAGAAGCTCGGAGGAAAGGTCTTGACCCCGAAGATGGAAGTACCTGGCATTGGGTGGTGGGCTTTGGCCATCGACCCTGAAGGCAACCACTTCGCCCTCTTGGAAGAAATGAAGAAATAGACACTCGATGTGCTTAAGTCCCCCTGCCTTACTTCGGCAGCTTCAAGCACCTGTTCCCTTATCAGCCCAGGAATCCTTTCACAAATACCTAGGTAGGAGAATCGACAAGCAAACCGACCAAGCGGGTAGGGTGCATATCTGCAATTCTAACAGAGACCCTCTGACCAAGTAGTCCCTCGGGACGTTTGGACTTGATTCCGAAACGGATATTTTCTCAGATGAAGGGAATTGAGGCGCAAGAAGGGTGGACTCGAACCCACTTTCTCAGAACAGCAGCGTCATGACCATAAGCAATCCAAACAGTCTACCGCCGTGGAATGAGTATTCCGACACATATGTAGCTGAAACTACTCGATGAGTTGTTTGAGCTGGGCCCTCGTACTTATCATATTCTAGACTTCAGTGACCACCCTTGTAACCGCTAGAGTTGTCAGGCACATCGTTGTGAGCACGAAGGCTCCGGTGGCTGCCATCATCAACGGCGAAGACGCAGCGACTTCCGCAACGGCCATCGCCACGACGCTACCAGCCCAAATCAGGCCTGTTAAGTGGATTATCTTCGTGGATATCCTGAACTTTCTGAGGAAACTGAGAAGCAGAGCCCAAGGCATAAAGTAGACGACGGCGATTAGGGAGCTTGCAATGAAGCCCGCGATCACCACGCCTAACTCCGAGTTAAAGCTGAAGAGAGAGAAGGTCAGAGAGCTTAGGTGCAGTATGCCTATCAGTGGGTAAAGAACCCCCTTCATCGCTCCTCTCAGTACTTCGTTGCCCGAAATTGTCGAAGCGACTGTTGGGCTGAAGGAATAATACCATGCGTCAAAGACGGCCATGAAGCTACTGCCCGCAAAGGTCTTCAACACCATATTATCTCTAAATCCTCTCAGGAACTGCACCTGTGGGCTCAACTCCGAGCCATATGTGGCCGTGGCGATGATGCAACCTTTCTTCTTAACGTTGAAGGAGGCCGACTGGCTTGACGCACTCTGATGCTCCGAATCCCCATCCCACGACGCCGACACGCTGCTCGACCCGACAACATCGGTCTTATAGGAGTCGCTGTAAGACCCATCGGAACCAGTTGTGGCCGTCCTCGTTAACGTCGAGCCATCAGGTTTCTTGAAGCTCAAAGTGACTGTCTTACCCATAACTCTGGGGCTGATAGAACCTGAGACGGTGACTGAATCGCCTTCAGTCACCTCAGATGGAGAAACCGAACACGACATAGTGGTTGAGATTTTGGATACTGTGAACGAGACCGATGAGCTAGTCGCCTCAGCATAGGTCTGATCACCTTCTGAACTTGCCTTAACACTCCAAGACCCCAAGACGGGTGGCGCATATTTATCGCTGAATCTGCCATCCGATGTTGAGGTCACCGTCCTCGTAATGACCGAGGAATTTGGCATTGTATAGCTGAGGGTGACGGGCACTCCAGAACGGACGGGTGTCATCGAGCCATTCACGGCTATGCTGGAGCCGATGCTTAGGGAAGTTGGAGAGGCAGAGCAGGATATGGTGGTCGTAATCTTGTTGACCGTTACCGATGTCGCATTGCTGGTAGCTCCACTGTAGGTGCTATCTCCTGCCCACGAACCTATGAGCTGATAAGACCCTGCCGACGTTGGCTTCCATGAATACGAGTAACTGCCGTTAGAAGCACTGGTAACAGTGGCCAAAGTACTCCACGATCCATCACTCTCGTAGCTAAGGGTAACGGTTACGCTGGGACGTGCTGGAGTGATTGAACCAGAAACGATGACGGAACCTCCAATAGTAAGGCTGGAAGAAGAGACGGAACAAGATATAGAAGACGTCTTAAGTGACACATACGTGATGTCATACTTCTCTTCGTAGCTGAAGGGCTGGTACACCCACCACCAGACATACTTGGGTTCTGAAGAGTCCTTTTCCAGCAACTCGACTATATGTCGCCCCTCGAGCCTACCGAAGAGTTTCCATGTCGGATCAACCTGTAGCCAGCCGTATCCGGGTATGTAGACTTCGTTCCATGCGTGACTGCTCTCAGCATAAGAAATCACCCCATCTCTGCTATACGTCGGGCCACACACCTCAACAGCAGGTATCCCCGAGGCCCTGCAGACGGTAACAAAGAGGTCGGAGATGTCCTGGCATACTCCCTTCCCAAGGGCAAGGGTCTTGACAGCACCATATCTTACTGTATTCTGCCCGCTCAATATTGCCTGGAACTTTGCATCGTCGTACTTTATGTTGTCAATGACGTAGTTGTATATCGCCTTCACCTTGTTAAGGACGCTGGTCTCGCTCTTGGTGAGGCTCTGGGAGAGGCTTCTGATCGTCGAGTCATTCACCTCCCAGTACTTATCTGCTGTCGTGTATTTCTCTAAGTCCGGTGGTATCTCGCCCAGTCCTCCGATATACGAATCGCTTATGGCTGGCGGGAGGGTGATCTTGGCCATGAAGCGGATAGTTATTGCTACATTCCCTCCTGACGCTACGGGCGAGGTGCTGAATTTGGCCCTTAGGTTTCCAGATTCATCATAAGATGTAGAGATAGGGGAGGGATCATAGCTTATCTGTAAAACTTCCTGCCTCTCGCTCTCTAGAGTTCCAGGGCCAGGCACCTCGAATTCGGGTGTGCTTTCGGTTGCTGAGCCGTGGTTCACAAATGTGTACTTGTAGGCAATGTCGTATTGTACGACCGTTTCTGCAAACTCTACGCTGAGGTAGTACTGTTTATCGGAACCGACCCCAAGCCTCTGACCGGACAGTACAGTGCTATCCGCCCCTTCCCTACTGCTCAGGAAGAGTGGCTCGTCTTTTACCTCGTATTTTACCACCCCAAAACTCTTCGGGATGTTGACCGTGAGCGTCACGTTTTCCTTGTAGACGCTATCCGTTACCGTCCACACCCTGAGGTTCTTCTCCGGGCCTTTAGTCTCTATCTTGTCCCCAGTCAGGTAACTTATCTTCAAGAGGTAGCTCTGATTGGCGTAAACCCGCCTCCTCAGATCAATGACTAGTTTGGTCCAGCTGTCGTAGAGGCTTGCATTGAAGGGCAGAGGACCGTATTCGTTTTGAACAGTTATTCCATAGGCATCCTTTGTGTCGATGTACATGTACCAGGTATGGTAATAATACCCCTCCCTCAACAGAGGCATGAACTTGTAATGAAGGGATATCTGTGCCGTCCTGCTATTGAGTACAGTGATTGTCTCACCAAAAAGTAGCACCTTGTAGTCCTGCGAGGCAGAAAACGTTGGATATGGTATGCACGACAGGATAAGAGACGCAAGAAGGAGGGATAGGAGGATCTTCCCATTCAAAATTTATCAGGAATACCTTATTGTCAGAATTTAAAAATGTTTTGTCAGAATTTAAGAATATTTTCTGGGCAGCCTTCATTGCCCTGTCCGCGGGCAATGCCACGCTCCACCTAAGACGGACGAGGTCGCTGACCCTGAGACCTTCAAGCACCTGTTCCCTCATAAGACTAGGAATCCTTTCACAAATATCTACTTGGGAGAATCGACAAGCAAACCGACCAAGTGGGTAGGGTACGCATCTACAATTCTAACGGAGACTCTCTGACCAAGTAGTCTCTCAGGACCTTTGAACCCAACGGGTTTGTAGGAATCAGTCCTACCGATCCAGGTTCCGTCCCTCCCCTTCTCATCCACCAACACCTCACCGCTCCAATCCAACCAACGACTGTTGCGTGAAAGGGATATACTTTTGCAGAGGCTAGAGGCCATTCGACTCCTTTCCTTAACTACCTCACTTGGGAGCGGTTTGAGTCTCTGTGCTGGCGTTCTCGGTCTCGCCGAGAATCTTGAGATATTCACCACATCAGGCTGCATGTCCTTCAGTATTTCAAGGGTGTCGAGGAAGGCGTCCTCGTCCTCGGTGGGGTAGCCGCAGATGATGTCGGTCCAGAGGGTGATGCTCGGGTACTCCCTTCTGAACCTCTCAACAGTCTTGACGAAGTCTTCTACCGCGTATCCTCGCTTCATGGTCCGGAGCACCTCGTCGTTCCCGGACTGGATGGGGATGTGAAGGAAATTGAAGACCTTGGAGTCGCGATATGCTTCGACCAACTCCTCAAGCCTTCCTATGCACCACTCTGGATTCATCATTCCCACCCGCACCTTGAATTCCCCCTCTATCGAGCAGATTCCGCGCAAGAGAGCGGGCAGACTCGACCCGATATCGCGGCCATAAACTCCCATGTCTTGGCCCGTAAGCCAGAACTCCCTCACTCCCCACCCCAGTCCAAGCCTCATAGCCTCTACTATCGAGTCCGGGGAGGAGGAGACGAGACGCCCTCTAGCGAGGCGTGTACAGCAGAAGGCACACTCTCCAAGGCATCCTTCAGAGACCGGTATGGCCTCGATTATTGACCCATCCTTCGGGGTGACCATTCCGACCTTGGTTCTGGGAGAACCTTTCAAGAGGTTCATGCCCCGCGATTGACAGTTCTTTTTCAAGACTTCGTCGATCCGCCACACAGAGGCAGGGCTTAGCAGCGCTAGGTAGTTTGGAATAGTCTTCGTCACGGCGTCTAGATTCACAAGGGGTAGGCAGCCAGATACCACGACGGGTTTGCCCATCTTCTCGAAGAGTCTCAAACGACTCAGGATGCGGTCCTCAGTCACCTTCTTCACAGCACAGGTATTCACCACAACCACATCGGCCTCGGTAGGATCTGCGACCCTGACGTACCCCTCAGCCTCGAACCTTGACAGGATGATCTCGAAGTCGTAATCGTTGGAGGGGCAGCCATATCCCTCGGCGTAGACTAGTCTGGTCATGGGCGAGACTGTCTGGAACAGATTGTTGGATAAAAGGGTTTGAGATATTTGACGGTCCTCTTCCTACAGCATCGAGGGAAAGGCGTCGTCTAGGAGTCCTCGAATCTATCCATGATAACAGCAAAGGCGGTACGATTTCTATAAATAGGTCTTCAGCGTTTGTATTTCAATCGTATTTCTCCTGATACACAAATGGCTAACTTTCGGTGGGGCTTCTATCGCGGAATTGAGGAGGTGGGCAGGGCTGAAACTCATAACTATCAACCTACCGGAGGCGTACCTGAAGGATCTTGACGAACTCGTTCAGGAGGACATATACCCCAACCGTGCTGAAGTCATCAGGACTGCGGTGCGAGATTTGCTAGCCGAAGAGGTGTGGGATAAGAAGAGAAGGAGGGAAGAACTCTAGCGAAGAGCAAGTAGCTACTCTTCCGCTAGGACCCAAGTTTGGGTAGTTCCTTCGCCTCTATCTTCCCGAAGAGCGGTGTAGGCCTTCCAATCTCGTGGCCCGGTTCCAGCCTCCTCGTCGCGTCGCTCCACCTCTGTTGGTGGACGCTGCCCTCAAGGTTCAGGATCTGCCAGAGTCTCTCAGCACTAGTTGGTAGGAACGGGGCGAGGAGTATGGCTAGGATCTTCACGGCCTGGTCTGCGACGTAGATTGTCGTTGCGGCTGAACCTTTGTCGGTCTTTATGGTTCGCCACGGCTCGGCTTCGTTGAAGAACCTGTTTCCCATGGCGGCGAGGTCGAGGATCTCCCTGAGGGCTCTGTGGTACTCGTGGGCCTCGATGAGGCTGCCGACGTTGTTGACGGTTTCGTCCGCCTTCTCTAGGAGTTCCTTGGGGTACTCGTCTTCTGGTTGTGGGATTCTTTTGTCGAAGGATTGGTAGGTGAAGGTTAGGGTTCTGTGGATGAAGTTTCCGAGGATGTCGGCGAGTTCATCGTTGTTCTTTCGGGCGAATTCTTCCCAGGTGAAGTCAGCGTCTCGGCTCAAAGGTGAGACGACGGTTAGATAATACCTTAGGGGGTCGGGCTCGAATTTGGCGAGGTAGTCGGCTACCTCGATCATCCATCCTCGGCTCTTGGACATCTTTTGTCCGCCGAGGGTGAGGTATTCGCCGGCAACTATCTGGTTTGGTAGCCTGTAGTCTCCTCGTCCTTTGAGCATGGCTGGCCAGAAGAGGGCGTGGTGGTAGACGATGTCCTTCCCGATGAAGTGGATGATCTCCCCGTCGCTGCCTTGCCAGTAGGCTTTCCAGCTTTCGGGGTCGTCGTTGTCTCGGGCCCATTGGATGGTGTTGGAGACGTATCCTATGGGTGCGTCGAACCAGACGTAGATCACTTTTCCCTTGGCTCCTTTGTTTGGGACGGGGACGCCCCAGTCCATGTCGCGGGTTATGCACCAGTCGTTGAGTCCTTCCTGTAGCCATTGGGACGCGTAGTTCCTGACGTTCTGGGATAGGCCGGGGGTGTCGCGTATCCATTGTTTGAGGAAGGCTTGGAAGTGGCTGAGGCGGAAGAACCAGTGCTTCGTCTCTTTTATGATGGGTGTTGTTCCGCAGAGGGCGCATCGGGGCGATTCGAGTTCCGTGGATTTGAGGTAGCGTCCGCAGCTCTCGCATTGGTCTCCCCTTGCTTCGCCGTGGCAGTGGGGGCAGATTCCTTCGACGAACCTGTCGGGGAGAAACCTATTGTCCTTGGGGCAGTAGAGTTGCTGTATCGTGTCCTCGTAGATGTGGCCTTTCTCGCTGAGCCTTTGGAAGAATTCTTGGGTTAGCTCATAGTGTATGGGTAGGGTGGTTCTTCCGAAGTAGGTGAAGGAGCAGCCCATGGCTTCTAGGTCCTTCTTGTCCGCTTCATGATATTGGTCGACGACTTGCTTGGGGGTTGTTTTGGCTCTTTCGGCCATGATGGTTATTGGGGTGCCGTGTTCGTCGGTGGCGCAGATGTAGATGACTTTCTCGCCCTTGAGGCGGAGGTAGCGGACGTAGATGTCCGCTGGGATGTAGGTTGACCTGAGGTGGCCTAGGTGGAGCCTGTAGTTGGCGTAGGGTAGGGCGGCTGTGACTACGATGTTCTTCGTAAGACTTACTCTCCTATGAGGGAACGCGTATCCTTACCCCAAGAGGAACCTAATTAGGACTTCCCTTGCTGGAATCTGTTACTTTTGCGGTTGTCGCACGTGGTTGTTGGAAATGATTGCGAAAGGAGGGTAGTGTGGCCTGTGCCTCATATTCCGGTGCTGATTATTCGCTCCTCGGTAGATGGGATCTCTCCTAATGCTTTCTAGTCCAGACCTGCATGCCATAGGGTGTATTGAGGTCAATTACGATCGTTATTTTCTTTTTGCAATAAGGGCAGCTGCAATGCCTTCTCACGTGTCTTTCTTTCGTCATCATTCTCTCCCTATATGAGGAAGCTATCCATACGTGATATAAGATTTCAGATTGACCGCTTCCAACAACCTCAAATCAACAGAACCCCTTGCGGCTTCTGTCTGAGGCCTTTGTTCGGAAAGGATTGTCTGAAAAGAGTCGAAAAACGTCCGTTGGGCATACGAACTCCGAAAGCTGTTAAATAGACAATAACTGGCATAGAGTTCACTGAGTGCTAATGATCCTGATAGATTGTGTCAGATACCTTCTCTGGAGCCCCTAAGACGAGAAGAAGTTCCAGCTAGATAATGCTGTCAACTGGACTATGCCATGAAGCTCATAGCCCAATCCTATGCTCTTGCGAAGTAGGCGAATTCATATCTAGTTGTCATGTCAAACAGTGAAAGGGAGAACAAGTTTTTTAATTAGAAGAATTTCTCTATTGATGAAATAATCGGCTGTAACATTTGTCTAACCAAATATCGTCTAAGTGAAGACTTTGAAATGTAAGAAGCAATAGCTGGACTGACAACGTAATAGATGTTTACTAACACTTTGCCAACTTTATTCTTCATCAACACATTATCTCTCCATCTCCTCAGAACATCGATCTCGTTTGCCATAGGAGTGCCAAAAGCTGCTGTAGCTATGAAGCAACGTGATTTCTTAGTCCGCTCCTCCTCTTCCTCCTCTCTTTCTACTCTCAAAATCTCAAAATCATCTGGTTCCGAACCCGGACCCTCCAATAGGTTGTAGTCGATAGCTCTATAGGGTGATGCTTGCTTTTTCTCTTCAAGCTGCTCCTTTTCTTTTGAGCTTCTATAACTTCTGTCATGCCACCTACAACCGCCTTTATAATTTGTACATCCTCTGTACAATTCACCAGTTATTCTAGCTCTTCTCCACACAAGAGTTGCACCACAAAGAGGACATATGCCCTCAGGTTCACCTCTTCTATCATTCTTCAACTCCTCAAATCTTTCTGGAGATACACGCATGTCGAGTAAGATGTGATCAAGGCAGGCATGATCTGCCATTTCCCCAAATAATTTTCTAGCCTCCGAAGGTGTAGCAAAAGGATCATGCCTATACATTCTGTGATACTTCCCCAACACTTCCCAAGGTTCATCCATCCAACTATGCAAATCATCAAACCTCTTTCCATATCTGGCATAACTGTCTTGGCAATGTTCTTCATGGGAAGGCATCTCCCCACCACCTCCTTCAAGAACCCAATAAACCCTGTCGAAAGCCATGAGAGATAGGCTTCATCTCTATACTCTCGAACTGCATGAGACTCGACAGGGTATTTAAGATTACTTTCTAACCGAGGGGGATGAAACTCAATAACCTCTACATCAAGGCCATGGGTGAGAACGGATTCTTCAGGGTAGAGGACTTCGATAGCCTGAGTGTAGCAGTGGAGAGCATGGTCTATGACATGGCAGAACTCAAGAGATTTGAGAAGAGGATCAAAGCTTTGGAAGAGCTATCCAATGGGATGAAGCTAAGAAATAGTCCAATTTAAATACTAATGTGCATGGTCTTAGCTCTGATATGATGGAGGTGATGTGAGTGTCTGAGAAGAAGTACAAGCTGATATCTGAGGAACTTCCAGTGTCAGAGAGAGCAGTTGGGGTATCCGAGTATGATGAGCTCCTTGCTGAGTTCGTCAAAGGCAAGGCTGGGACAGTCAGGGTCAACTACCCAGGTAAATCCACCAAGGCCTTAATGGCTGCACTGAGAGCAAGGGTCAAGAAAAGAGACCTCAAGGCCAAGGTAGCCATGAGGAAGGGAAACATCTACCTCACGAAGACATAGCTACGGTCCCATCCCATTCTCTCCTTTAGAATGTAACAAGGGTCTTGGGTCTTAAAGGAGCTCCAATGATTCCTCGTAGACTGACTCGGAATGGAAGTTGGCATAGTTCTTGTCGAGGAGGAAGGGCTTGAGGTCCCTACCTGCCCTTTGAACGAGGAAGCCCTTCTCTTGCCACAGGGTATCTAGGGAGACGGGTATCATCTTGTCTGGGTCCTCGTCCATCTGCTCCTCAATCTCCTTCAACAAACCATCACGGATAAGAGCCCTGACAGAGCAAAGGACGACCATCTTCTCTGCACCCCTCCTCTTTTCTGTTATCTCTTGCCAAGTCCTCTCTCCAACAGTGTGGTCTGTTGAGTAGAGCCGGCACTGTACCCCTCTGCCTTCAAGATCGTTCTTCAGTCTCCTAGCGAATTTTGCATCAGGTTCCCCATAGGCTATGAAGGCATTGTAGTACTTTATTTCACTAATGATTCTCGGAATCTCCTTCAGGAGTTCTTCTGGTACTCCTGCACCTCTGAAGAATGTTCTAAGATTAGGTGTGAGAATATTTCCTGCACCACGGAATGAGAGTATCAGTGTATCAAAACTGATACTACTTGGTGATCCATGCTGGACAGTCTCCAATCCTTTCACACCAACTAGGTTACAGTCTGCGATGCTCGTCCAACTCAGACTCGCTCTCGTGAGGTCAGTACCAAGGAGAAAAGATCGTTTAATGTGGGAATTACTCAAACTGGCTTCCTTCAAATTGGCTCTGGCTAAGTTCGTCATAATCAAGTCAACATAATTCAATTCGGCACCGACAAGGTCAGCCTCGACTAGACTAGCCATAGTCAATTCTGTCTTTGTGAGTAAAGCCCCACGAAGGTTGGCTCTAGTTAGGTCGGCCTCATACAGGTCAGTATTAAGGAAACGGGCACCGGAGAGGTTAGCCTCACGGAGGTGGGCTCCACTAAGATCGGCATGATCGAGATCAGCTCTGCCAAGGTCAACACCCGAGAGATTGCAAAGTGCGAGATCAGCTCTGGATAGGTCAAGGATTCTGTTTGGATTGTTACGTCTCCATTCTCTTATGGCTTCAGCCCCTCTTCTTACCAATGCCACATGCTCAGGATTGGCCAACCCGACTACCCTTCCATGAATACTCATTCAAGGATTCTGACCGTCTTAGGCGTATAACGGTTTGGATGTTCATGAGTTTCAGAGGACGATGAAAATCTCACCCAAAAACCCAAACTACGAAGCCGCTTCGTAATCTGAGCCTACGTTCGAGAAGAGACCGTAGCCCCTACAATGGTTGGACTGCCACAACTAGCGATGACGTGCCGAAAAACGACACTTATTGTCAGAGAACCTTGGGAGTCGACTTCAAGGGCATACTAACCTTCCTCCAAGCCTAGCAGACAGCCCAACAATGTACTTTAAACACATATAGATGCGAAGATGATGATTCATCAATTAGTCGTAAGCCTAGGGCATCCATGGCGAGCCCTAAAGCATCGACGAAACCTACAGAGACGCGGTGAGGAACATCCGTATAGGAAATTGTCAGAAAAACAGGGGAAGGACATTTGGAGATCGTGAAGGTCTACGTCGACTCTAATGTCTTCCTCAACGTCTGGTTCGAGGAGCTGCTCAGGCTCAGCCCAGCCTTCTACTACTCAAGGAAACTATTGGACGCGATCTTGGAATGCAGGTTCCGACTAGTCATATCAGACTTGACGGTGAAGGAACTCTCTAGGAAGACGAACCTTCCAAAGGAAACAATCATAGAAGAGTACCTGAAGCCCTACGAGATGGTCGGCAAACTAACCATCATCGAGACGACCAAGGAGAACATAAGGGAAGCAAACGAGATAAGCAGAACTTATAGGCTCCACGCCTCAGACGCACTCCACGCCTTGGTGGCAAAAAAGGAAGGCTGCATCCTCGTGACTAGGGACGTGGAACTCAGGACAACCGCAAGGAGGATAAGTGTGAAATCTTCTCTGCCGGAGGAGCTTATTTAGAGGCTTTCTCCTCCTCGAACTCCCTCCATATCTCGTCCTTGGAGACCTCGACAGGACTTCCTTTGAGGGAGCCCGTCTGCATCCTCAGGAGGAGCCTCGCCCCCTCCCTCAGGGCCTCCGTCCTGCTCGCGTAGACGCCCTTCTCCACCAAGGCGTCGATCTCCTCAAGGATCTTACGAGGAAGTCGTAGGCTGATCGTCCGCACTTGACTGAGCCACCTGAAACTGCAATACATACGCAATACGCACGTATTATTAAAGTCTGTCGCTAAGCGCCTTTAGAGGAATAGAAGCCATGGACTAACAACAACCCCCCACAGGCAACCCCTTGCCGATATCGATGACGTGCCGAAAACCGCACATCATGTCACTGTCACGTCCCCACCTCGAAACCCTCGACGTAAGCCCTCTGAGCCTCCGACAAAGAGTCGATCCCCACACCCAAAGTCTCCAACTTCACCCGAGCCACCCCCAAATCAACCTCAGGCGCAATACCGTAGACCCTCCTCTCCAACCTACCCCTATTCCTAACGAGGTACTCCGACGCCAAAGCCTGAACCGAGAAACTCAAATCCATAATCTCCGAAGGATGACCACCCAAGACCACGAGGTTCGCCAACCTCCCCTCACCAAGCAAATACAACCGCCGACCATTAGGAAGAAGGTACTCATCCACATACTCCCTTATCCTACGCTTCTCACCAAGAGCCTCCAAGTCCTTCACAGAGACCTCCACATTGAAGTGGCCCAAATTCGCAAGAACAGCCCCATCTTTCATCATCAAGAAATGCTCACGAGTCACCACATCAACGCAACCCGTCGCCGTGAAGACCATGTCCGCAAGGGAAGCCGCCTCAGCCATAGGCATCACCCGAAACCCATCCATCACCGCCTGCAACGCCCGAATCGGGTCCACCTCCGTCACGATGACATTAGCCCCTAGCCCCTTCGACCTAAGGGCCATACCCCTAGAGCAGTTGCCATAACCAGCAACAACCACCGTCTTGCCGGCGAAGAGGATGTCGAGGGCAGCTATAGCTGAGACGACCCCCTGCCCAGTCCCATAGTAGTTATCGAACATCATCTTGGCCCTCGCATCGTTGACAGCCATCACCGGAATCCTCAGGGCGCCCTTCCTCTCCATGGCCTTCAGACGGTTGACGCCCGTCGTCGTCTCCTCCTGAGCCCCGATGACCCTCGCCAAGTAGGAGGACGGCTCACCATGGGCCGTGACTATCAGATCGGCCCCATCGTCGATGAGGATGTCCGGCCCCTCAGCCAGAACTGCTCTGAGGCAATCGTAGTACTCCTTATCGTTCCCCCGCCAAGCGTAGACTTGGAACCCCTCCTCCACCAAGGCCGCGGCGACATCGTCCTGAGTGCTCAGAGGATTGGAGCCGGCGAGGACGACATCCGCCCCCCCAGCCCTCAAAGTCCTAGCCAGAACAGCCGTTTCCCGGGTCACATGAAGACACGCGCCTATCCTGATGCCCTTGAGGGGCTTCTCCTCGGAGAACCTTCCTCGAAGCCTGAGGAGAGTTGGCATCCTGCTCTCGGCGAGGTAAATCGAGTCCTCCCCCTGCGGGGCGAGCTTCGAATCCTTGATGCGTGACTTCGCCACGGCTTACACCTTCCCTAGACTTCTATCCCCCTCCTTTAAAGGATGTCAGGTAACCCTCCCCCGATCTCAAGCAGCCCATAACCCGTCCCTCCAAGCCTCTAACTCCGACGAAAGACCGGCCCGCCCCCACACACCATCAAAATGCGATAACGTCCCGATTCCGGGACCTAATGTCAGAGACCCCAAGACGGCAACAGAACCCCAGATACGGTAGGTATATGAGGCCCTTCCAACGTCAAATGAAGGCTAGACGATGGGCGAAGAATATAGGAAACTCCTCGACAGGGCCTTGACCCAACTACCAGAGAGAACAGAGAGGAAAGACAGGTTCGTACCACCCCAAGCCCAGAGCGTGGTCTCAGGGAACCAGACGATACTCCTCAACCTAAAAGAGATCGTCGACCGCATCAGAAGGGATAGAAACCACTTCGTCAAACACATCGCCAAGGAACTGGCCACATCAGGATCCTTCGACGACAGCCGAGTCATCTTCCAAGGACGCTTCGACAACCGAACCATAAACAGCCTCCTAAACCGCTACATCCAAGAGTTCGTCATCTGCCCCGTCTGCCACCAACCAGACACGAGAATCGTCCGCAAGGACAGATACAGCTTCCTACAATGCGACGCCTGCGGAGCCCAATCACCCATCCGAGGAATCTAAAACTGGCAATCTCGGTGAAGGCCATTAGGCAGGGCAAGAACATCCTAGTAGCGGCCTGCGACGCTGAGCTCCTCGGCAAGACTCTCAAGTTCGGAAAGATAGACTTTCCCGTTCGGCGAGAATTCTACGGGGGGAAGATTCTGACGCCGGAGGATGCTCTCCTTGAGATTCGGAATGGTACCACCGTCAATCTGTTGGGAGAGAAGATCGTGGGGCATGTCCTGAAGGCGGGTCTGGTTCACCCTGAAGCCGTGTTGTATGTCTCAGGAATCCCCCACGCCCTGATCGTCAAGATTTGACCTATCATAACTCGTTCTTTGAAATTGTGAAAACTTAAAAGGAAACGCTCCCTTTTCAATAGCGAATCGACAAACGGAGATCGACAAGTACGGGGAAGAAGAAAGTAATCACAGAGCAGGAGATTCGAGAAGAGGTCCTCCCCAGTGAGGGGGAGATATTAGGAGTAGTCCAGAAGCTCCTCGGCTACGACCGGGTTATGGTGAAGTGTGCAGATGGCCATACACGCCTCTGCCGGATTCGCGGCAAGATGAAGCGGCGAGTCTGGGTGAGGGATGGCGACCTCGTCATCGTGGCCCCTTGGGACTTCCAGTCGGAGTCGAGGGGAGACATCATTTGGCGATATACTGGGGCGCAGGCGGACGAACTCAAGAAGAGGGGAGAGCTCCAGAGGGGAGTTGGTAGCAGCGCGTGAGTCTCGGCAACAGGGTCATAGAACGAATCGAACGTAGACAGCGGCGAATCGAGGAGGAACGCCAAGAGCGAAGGGAAGAGCAGTATCAGGTTCTGGAAGAGGTCTTCGACAAAGCTACCCTGATGACCGTCTACAGCCTACTCAACAGAGGCATCATCAAGCAACTATTGGGCGTTATGAAATCCGGCAAAGAGTCACGAATCTACCGTGGAGTGGGACCCAACGGCGAGAGCCTCGCCGTTAAGATCTACCTGACGGTCTCTGCCGAGTTCAAGCGAGGAATGATCCCCTACTTAGAAGGCGATCCACGCTTCAAATCAGTTAAACACGATTCCAAATCTCTAGTGTACACCTGGGCGCAGAAGGAGTTCAAGAACTTGGAGAAGGCGCGAGACGCAGGTGTGATGGTGCCAAAGCCCACGGTGGTGGAGAAGAACGTCCTAATCATGGAGTTCATCGGGGAGAACGGGTCCCCCGCCCCGACTCTGAGGGAAGAGCGGCCCCGCAACCCCAAGACCATGTACAAGACCATCCTCTCCGGCGTCAAGAAACTCTACGGCAAGGCGGGTCTCGTCCACGGAGATCTAAGCGAGTACAATATCATGAATGATAGGGGTCAGCCAGTCATCTTCGATATGGGTCAGTCCGTCCTTGTCGAACATCCCCTAGCCCGCGAACTTCTCCTGAGGGACCTCAAGAACCTGAACATTTACTTCGCAAAACTCGGAGTCGCCGTCAAGGATGTGGACTACCTCTTCAAATGGGTGACGGGACATGAGTGAGGGCCTGAGGGTAAGGATTCCCAAGGAAAGGGTGGGCGTGCTCATCGGCCCAGAAGGCAGCACCAAAGCCGCCATCGAACACAAGCTGTCGGTCAAACTCGAGATCGACGGAGAGACTGGAGATGTCGAGGTAACCTGTGGACCTGAGGGGAACCCCGCAGACATGTTTCGGGCGAAGGACATCATCACGGCTATCGGAAGAGGATTCTCCCCTGAGAACGCGTTCAAACTCCTTGACGAGGACGCAATTCTCATGGTTATTGATCTTCGAGAGTTGTTCGGCAGGTCGGACTCGGATATTGAACGGGTCAAGGGTCGCGTCATTGGTGAGAAGGGGAAGGCGAGGCGGAACTTGGAGGAGTTGACTGGGACAAAGATCTCTCTCTATGGACATACCATCGCTGTGATCGGGGATGTGGAACATTGTGAGGTTGCTCGGGAGGCGGTGGAGATGTTCATCAAGGGCAGGACCCATAGTACCGTCTACAGGTTTCTCCAAGCTAAGAGGGGCGAGCTGAGGAAGAAGGAGATGGAGATCTGGAAGACAGCCTCTGAGACCGAGGGGTGAATGTCTTGTCTGAGAAGTTCATGGAGATGTCCCCCGCGGACTTCTTCTACCGGAACAGGGATCTAGCGGGATTCAATAACCCGACACGCGCAATCTACGCGGCCCTACGGGAGTTGGTTGAGAACTCCCTAGACGCCTGCGAACTCTATCAGATTCCGCCGAATATCTTCCTCCGAGTCTCCGGGGAGAGGAATGATTCCACGACCGAGGAGTCGAGCGCCACCTACAGGATTCGGATAATGGACAACGGCAGCGGCATACCCCCAGAGTACGTGCCCTCAGCCTTCGGTCAGATCCTCTACGGATCGAAGTACACGCTCCGCCAAGTCCGTGGAACCTTCGGACTCGGAGGCAAGATGGCCATCCTCTACGGACAGATCACGACACATGGTCAAGCAACAATAGTGACTAGCACCGGAGTTGCGACCCTCAAAGACCTCTCCATAGGTGTCGACATAGATCAGGACAGAAAGATGGTAGTCGTGCGTCTGAATTCCGAGACGATGGAGCGTAGAGGGCTGGATAGGGCTGTTCTTCAGAAGGATGTTGAGATCAAGGGCTGTAGTGTTCAGGTGAATGAGAAGACGCTCTTCATAAGACCCGAAGGCGAAGTGGACCTCAAGAAGATGGGCGAAAGGGTGGCCGAGATTCCAGTAACCGTTGGGATAAACGAGTTCGAGATAAGCATAGATATCCAGCAGAATAAGCCGAGGGTCCGGCGTGATCTGGTGGAGCCGAATCCGAACAGATGGAGGGGCACCATTGTTGAGTTCTCCCTTGAGGGAGATTATGTCAAGGCCATGCCCAAGGTCCTCGAATATCTACAACAGACGGCGATGCTGAATCCCTATGCGGAGATAACCTTCACGGACCCGAGAGGCCGCCTCTACAGGTTTGAGCGTGTGACCAAGACGATGCCTCCTCCGCCAAGGGAGACGCTGCCGCACCCCTACGGCTGCGACGTTGAGATCCTTCAGAGGATGATTACCAACACGAACTGCACCTCGTTAGTAACTTTCATGACGACAAACTTTCACAGGGTGGGGGAGAAGACGGCCAAGGCGTTCCTAGCTGAGGCTGGACTCATCAAGATCAGGAATGAGAATCCTAGCCGCAAGGAGGATGTGATCGGAGACAAGAGCCCGAAGCGCCTCACACCCGAGGAGATCGTCAGGATAGTACAGACCATGAAGAGCTTCAAAAGCTTCCTCCCACCCGACTCCTCATGCTTGTCCCCTCTCGGTGAGGAGCTCCTAGGGGCGGGTATAAAGAAGGAGTTGAACCCCGAGTTCTTGGCTGTGGAGCAGCGGGGGGCCTCCGCATACTCAGGTTATCCCTTCATAGTCGAGGTCGCCATCGCGTATGGAGGAAACGTTCCCAACTCGACGGGCATAAGCCTCTACAGGTTTGCCAACAGGATTCCGCTTCTCTACGATGAAGCGAGCGACATAAGCAGAATCGTCTTGAATGAACAGATGAACTGGAGACACTACAAGGTCACACCCGAGATGCCTGTGGCAGTAGTCGTCCACATCTGCTCGACGAAGATTCCCTACAAGACGGTCGGCAAAGAATTCATAGCTGATAGGCTGGAGGTGGCGCGGGAGATAAAGAACGGGGTGAGCGGCGTTGCCCGCAGATTGGCCTTGTTCCTGACGAAGAAGATAAGCGTCGAGCATGAGAAGAGACGAGTAGATGTCTTCTCTCGGTATCTGCCCAAGATCGCCCAGTTCTCGGCGGACTTGGCTGGAGAACCGAAGAAGGCGGACTCTGATTACGTTGAAATGGTCAGGCCTCTCCTGAGGAGTTTGATGAGATATGGGAGCGAAGCTTAGTCGGAGTTCTGTAAGGAAGAGGAATGAAGAGACCCTCAAGACCCTCAAGGGCTTTGGGCGAGAGGTGTATGGACAGATTCAGAAGAGGCAGTTTCCCTCCACGATGGTTCCGAGCAGGTCGACGACGAATATTCGATACGATGGGAAACTCCGCCAATATGTCCTTGGGGAGAAGAGTGCGAGGCGAACCTCCCGCAACATCCGCCACATCCGCCCCTTCACCCAACTCCTCTGGACAGCGGACTTCGCCAAGGACCTGAAGAACTCAGGGAAGACAAGCACGCTTCGAGATGTCTATTACTCCGCCCAAGCCTTCGACATCAACTTCACGGACCAACAGGAATCGGACAACATCATCACCGACCTAGAGACGGTCCTCGGAAGAGCAAGGGAGGACATGAACATCTTCCCTGAGGAGAGGAGTGAAATCTTTGGCGACTTGACGATCGAGTACACGACTCCAGGATACGAGGGGAGGAGAATCAACCTGACGATGCATCCCGACGGACTTGCGGTCGGGCCAGCCTTGACGACGGCGGAGCTTGTGGAGACTACGGCGGATAAGGTCATCGTCATCGAGAAGGGCGCGATGTTCACGAGGTTCATCGAGGAGCAGGCGTATCGGAAGTTCAACGCTATTCTGATCCACACGGCGGGTCAGCCTCCTCGGGCTACGAGGCATCTAGTGCAGAGGTTGAACAATGAACTCGATCTGCCTGTCTACGTCTTCTGTGATGGTGATCCTTGGGGGATGTCTATAGCGATTACGATAATGTGTGGGAGTGCGAATGCGGCTCATTTGAAGGAGTTGACGACTCAGGACGCTCGGTGGATGGGGCTGTACAGTACGGATATTCAGAAGTATAAGTTGCCGAGTGAGAGGCTTCAGAACGTGGATATTAAGCGGCTCTTGGATATGCAGAAGGATCCTCGGTGCGCTGGGGAGCCTTGGGGTAGTCAGATCGAGCATTTCCTTAAGTATCGTGTGAAGTGTGAGCTTGAAGCCTTCAGCCGATACGGCCTAGACTATGTGGTTAAGAAGTACTTGCCCGAGAAGCTGCGGGAGCTCGCCTAGACGGTCTCCGACATTAGCCGTTTTCGGGACCTTAGCGCAAGTTGGGTTCGTCCTCTTGGGTCGAGATACTCTTATGGATTGCTTCAGATGTCATGCAATGCTTGTATGAGTGGGGCTACAACTTTGTCCCCAAACCCAAACTGACTCAAATCAAACCCTCTGACGACTCTTCCATCTCAGTTTAATATATCTAGCAACACACCTCTATCGGTTATGACCTTCCTCCACTTGTTATGGTCTATACCACTGTTTATTAGGGACTGTAGGACTATTATGCGGGCTTTAGTGGCGAAGAGGAGGTTTCCTTGATGGCAGGGGATGCCGAAGCTAGCCGTTATGAGAGAACCGAAGCGATGGGGCGAGACAAGATTTCAAAACTGCTGCTCCGTTTCTCAGGGCCAGCTATACTTGCTAACGAGACATCCGCTGGATATAACTTGTTCGACGCTATTTGGTGCGGCCGTCTTAGTACTGAAGCCGTCGCAGCATTAGCTGTTGCCAATCCGCTAATGGCGATATACAGGGCCGTCGGTGCGGGAATCGGGGTTGGAGCTACGTCTCTAATCGCCAGAAATCTTGGGGCTGGAAAGAAGGAGGAAACGAACAGGACTGCCGGCTGTAGTATCTCCTTCTTCTTTATAGTAAGCGGTCTGATGACCATTATCTGTTTACTTAATCTGAGTACTTTGCTGCGACTATTTGGCGCTGATGACTCTGTTCTGCCTTTTGCTGAAGCCTATATGTTTGTTGAGACATGTTCCATTGCTGTAGACTTCTTTTTGCTTGTTCTTGTGGAGCTCGTCAGGGTAGGGGGAAGTCCGATGGTCGCCAGCGCTGGTCTGATTATCGCAGGGTTAATGGATCTAGTATGGAGTCCAATCCTGGTACTTGGTTTTGGGCCGTTTCCAGCCCTCGGTATCGCTGGAGCTGCGCTTGGAACTACAGTAGGCCGGGGCATCGGAGTGTCAATTCTCCTCATCTATTTAGGCCTAGGCAGGTCAATATATCGATTCAAACCTAGTTATTTCCTGCCAAATCTTAGGATTGTGATTGAGATCTACCGCGTAGGGATATCTCAGACAGTGCGGGCGAGCTCGGCCTCTATATCTCTAGCGATAGCCAATAACGTCGCGGCATCTTTTGGAGTTGTTCCGTTGGCTGTGCTGGGTGTTCTTTTCAAAGTGAATATGCTAGTCTTTGCCTTCTGCATGGGTATTGGTCAAGGGATGCTGCCACTGGTTGGATATAACTTCGGTGCTCAAAAGAAGGAGCGTGTAGGTGAAGCTGTCGTTAAGGCTGGGCTGATTAGTTTTACATGGGGGGCTCTGTGCTGGGTAGTGGTTACGTTATTTTCAGCTCAAATTATGTCACTATTCGGCACGGACCCCAATTTCTTGGCCGGAGGAACGCCAGCTCTCCGCGTGTTTGCTTTGGGCTTCTTCGCCGTAGGTGTCCAAAACAACCTAAGCTTCTTTTTCCAAGGAATCGGCAGGGGGGTTCAATCTCTGGTGGTGGCGTCTTCTCGTAACCTCATCTTTTTGATACCGTGCCTCTTGATCATGCCCAGCATATTTGGTTTAACCGGGTTATGGATAGCCTATCCTATCGCCGACGCCTTGTCCGTTGCGCTCACTTTGGCTTGGACGGTTGTTGCGTTTCGCAGTCTGGAAATACCGTTTCGTTTTCCTTCGATTTCATTCTCTCACTGATTGATCCGTCAAAGGTAGTTCGCCTAGACGGGTCTCTGACATGATGTACCGTTTTCGGCACGTCATCGCTAGTTGGGCGGGGCGATGGTTTAGTGGGTCGGCTCAGCCGTCACCCAGTGCTTCTGAGAGGGTCCACTGGCATTGCATGTGAAAAAAAGAGATAAGGGCGATGAGTACGTGCGACTACAACTTTATCCTTACTCTCCAACTACCTACTACTCTCTCTAACCACGCCCTAACTGCACTCCCTATAACCCTATATCCATGACACCACAAACACGGAGATTCTCTCCCCCTCGCATTCGCACTCAGGCTACAAGAACTCAAACTTGATACGTCCTAATGCCATTCCCAATGTTTGGGATTGAGAACTTGAGGCTTTGGGAAAGGGTTCCAGCAACTAATCTTATGAACGAGACGGGCGTATTTATATTGGGCAGACGGCGATAGCCGAAAATGGCTAGATGTGAACGGTGCGGCAAAGAGATTGATCTTCCATTTGCCTGCACCTACTGTGGTAAGTCCTATTGCGGAGAACACAGGCTTCCAGAGAACCACCAATGCTCCAACTTGCCTAAGTCTCCTCTATTCTGGTATCAGAAGAAGATACGTTCCGATGAACGAGATTTACTTGATGCGATGCACGACTATGAGTTCTGCCCAAAATGCCACTCGTACGATTTGGCTGTTCTGAGCTTCGATGAACAGAAGGTAAACTGGCAGTGCAGAATATGTGGACACAGGTATGATACAAAAAGAGAAGAAGACGATCGAAGATCGAATAAAAATCCAGATATGGGAAACAAAGGAGATTTTCATTCAATCAAACAAGGAGTGAGCTCGCAATTACCCGAAGATAATGAACCAAGCACAATTCCGAGAGAAAAGAAGACACGAAACAGAACAAGTACAGCGGCAGTTCTGATCCTCTCACTCCTGATAATCACCTTTGGCTTCGCCTATTACAGCGGCTGGTTCAACAAGCTGAATCTATCAGATCTGCTACCTAGTCCCACTCCCACATCCACGACCAAAGACATCTCCATCAAGCAGGTTCTGAACGAACTCAACATTGCTCGGAAAGCAGTTAGCCTGAGCAATGTTTCACTTCTGACCTCGCCAAGAGTTGCGAGCCTCCGAGCAGACGATATGCTCAACAAGACGTATTTTTGTCACTACGACTTGAATGGGCTCAATCCTGACTATCACTACACAAAACTTGGAGGACGATTCTCAGTTGAAGAAAACATAGGATTCCTCTACAGTAGTTCTCTACGAACGACCGACGTACCGGAATACTCACGACAGTCACTACATGACATGATCTACAACGACCAAAGCAGCGATTGGGGACACAGAGATTCTCTACTCGATCCGACTAACAACTACGTTGATATCGGTATCAGCTGGGACGATCATAGACTGTATGTAGTCGTCCACATGGTTCGTGCATGGCTTGACTGGGTCTCACCCCCAAGATTTCAAGAAAACCAATTCTTATGTTCTGGAGCCTTGAGGTTGCAAGGATCTAGCCTTCAAAGTGTCATGGTGTACTACAGTGACCCTGCCAAGCATGTGCCTGTCAACTATGACTCATCGCTTCATGTGACAACAGGCGAGACTTCCTACAGCATTGGGGATCCAGTTGCAGGAGTTGTCCCCGAACCGTATTTCTACCAGACAATCTCAACAATTAGGCCCCGGATGTGGAGTATAAGCGGTAAGAGTTTTGACGTATCATTCGACCTAAACCTTCTAGCAGGCTCAGGATTGTATACCATAGTCTTATACGCTAAGAACACCCTTACGCAGAAGCATCCATATCTTCCAGATCGGTATGCTGAAGAACTGCCAGTTCTCGAATTCTCAATAAGATTGCCTTGATCAACGAACTTACTACGAGAGATAGCCAAACTAGCCCTGAGCCAGCTACTTGTTAAGCGTATTGAAACCACCTACGAGAAAGCACATTAAACTCAATGAGATCACATAGGTAAGCATAAGAACCTTGAATCGTCGAACCTCGACTATTGTTCCAGCATCCTAATGCGCGCTATCAAGGTATTGCGACTCTAGGAATCCATGTTTTCCGCTTGTTTGTAGGAACTGGGCGAGCAGCAACGCTTCCTCATTAGGATGCTATTGGACTAAACCTATTGAACGGAGGCAGGTTCCAGGGTTCCCTATCCGATGCCCCACTCCTTCGTGAACTCCACCTCCATTTCCCGGCGGAAACGGATGGCTTCATCCTCCGCTGGCACCGCGACATCGTCCCACGAGACGGGTGCTCCGACAGCGACAGGCTTGACCAGTTTCAATCCATGCGCAAGGCCTATGGGAAGCCCTCCTGAGGCCAGCGAATCCCTCGCTGGCATGAGCTTACCATAGACTGTATATCCGCCCTCGCCGTCGAGAATGTCCCCAGGTCTCAGGTCACGCTTAGCGGTGGCGACCACATCGGCACGAAAGCCCGTCGGACATCCCGTAGGTTCACCGCGCAGACCGACGGATGCAACGCTGATTCCCACTTCTAGTCCGACCAAGTGGTAGGGCCTGTACAAGGCGCTATAGTTGCCTGTATCGTCGGTGACAAGGCCGTATTCCTTGAAGCATCTCCTCACGTAGTCGCTGTCCGCGGAGAAGGCCACGTACACGCTCCAGCGCAGGTCCCGGAACACTGGCCGACCATCGCGCTCAAGGCTTGAGACCACTTCCACCTGACCCCGGTGATGCAGCTGCCCTCCGTCAGAGCGAGGTCGTAGGACCTGCGGTAAGTCGTCTGCGCCGCAGGGTGGGAAGGCGAGGCCGTCCGGCGCTGGTGTCAGGCCGGTGGCGTTTGCCACAGCCGCCATCTCGATGGCGGACTTGGTCCCATCGAGGAAGGAATTGTACATCTTGGGGTTGAAGTTGCCCTTTGCCACCATCTCCAGCGTGAACCCGTAATAGTTCCACACGGTGTCTGGTGTGGAGAAATGGTACGCGGGCAGGTACTTCGTCCCCTTCCCGGCAGCGACCACCTCAAACCCCGCCGCACGCGCCCAGTCCACCATCTCGCAGATCAATGCCGGCTGATCACCGTAGGCCAACGAATAGACGATTCCTGCACTAGCGGCCCGCCGAGCAAGCAACGGCCCGGCCAGGGCGTCGGCTTCCACATTTACCATGACGATGTGCTTTCGATGGCGGCAACAGGCCAGAACGTGCCGGATTCCCGCCGCCGGATTGCCCGTCGCGTCAATCACCACTTCCAGTCCGTCTGTGGCGATTAGTGCGCCGGCATCGTCGGTGATGAAGGTTGTGCCCTTCGCTAGTGCATCGGAAAAGGACTTCGCCGCGTATTGCTCCTTCGGCCAGCCAACTCGGGCCAGTGAGGCTTCCGCCCTCTCCGGCAAAAGATCAGCGATGCCGAGAACGTGTATCCCTGCGGTTCGGCGGGCTTGGGAGAGGAACATAGAGCCGAACTTACCGGCGCCGATCAAACCCACCCCTAGGGGCTTGCCCTCCCGCTCCCGCCGTTGGAGTAAGTGGTAGAGATTCATGGATGTCCCGGCTCCAATCGGCCTTCAGGGTCGAATGTTTCGTACAAGAAGACGCCTCGTTGCTAGTGGATGCCAGTACTCCACTTAAGCCTGTTGGGAGAGGCGCTGTCAATGCTAGGGTTTGGTCTTTTCGGGGAAAACGTTATAAGTTCCATAGCGTACGTTATATAACGTATGTCATATAAGATGGCTGAGAAAACCATAACCCAAAGCGGGAAACTGGCGGAGAAGCCAGAACTCAGCCTAGAGGAACTCCAGCAACGATGCCGAAAATGCTTCATCACCAACCCCCTTGTTTGCAAGGAGATCTGCGACTTCTGGAAGCTGAAGCAGGAATACCTAGTCCTGAGGAAGGACCTCCCCGAGAGACCGGACACAGCAACCGTCATGGCCACAGCTACCAGTCAGATGAACCTGAAGATTCTACAGCTCCTAGGCCAAGGTCCTAGTGATGCAGGGAGTATAAGTGCTCAACTAGGAGCCTCTGAAACAGCCACTGACATCAGTCAAGGACTCAAATCCTTGGTAAGAGCAGGTTTAGCACGGATCGAAGGCGAAACCTACCACATTACCACAGCGGGCCGAAAGACCCTCGATTTGCTGGAGCAGTACTCCTCCTTGGAGCTTGAGGAGATCAATGCTCAGAATGAGAAGATAATCAGACTACTTGCCCACGGCGGGAAAACCCTAGACGAGCTTGGAAAAGAGGTGCCTAGGAACGAGCTGATGAGAGCCCTCAAATACCTGAGGATTCGAGGGGTCGTCGAGAAGACAAGTGGAAGAAGCCAGGTACTTTACTTCGCGACGAAGAAACGGCCGACCCGAAGACTGGCGCCGACCGAATTAGCTGTCTTCAAGAGCCTCCCGAAGCAAGGAGTCGCCCCCCAAGAATTGGGCAGGAAACTCGACCTCACCCTACCCAGCGTCTACAGGTACCTGCGGCTCCTACGATACAAGCGCCACGCCATTCGACGCAAACAGGACGTGGCCTTCAGGTTAACTCCGGTAGGATCACAGATAGCTGAGGCCCTCGAGAAAGTTGCGAGAGTCGTCCAAAGCCTCTCCCCAAGCGACTTCGCCTAAGCCCTTCATCAGCACATGGTATTCGATGGGAGGCAAGCCGTACAGTCTTCTATCTCAAAGTCGGGGTCGAACTTCCGGTGGAGCGCGCAGAGAAGACGACCTTCTCGAATCAGCCTACAGGCTTGACAGTACTGTCGGTTGATGTAGGCAGCGGATGCTTCATTCTTCGATACTGACTCAGCCGTCTCCTTGACAATCCTGCCGATGGGGGCTATCCCGTCAAGGTCCAAGGTCTTCCCTCTGACGCTTCTCACGTACTGGCTCACGGCCGACTGAGTCACACCTAGGGCTGAAGCTATCTCCTGCTGCTTCAAAAAGTAGGTCCGCGTCAACTCCTTCGCTACTAAGGCCCTTAAGGACGGAACTACCACCCTGACGGCCAATTCGCATGGGGTTGGCCCCACCACCATCTTCATCCGCCGATCGCTTCTCCGCATAATGAATTACGTATGTTAGGTATCGAATTTTCGGTAAGTTGTTTATACCTCGTCAACCTATCTTGGACCGACGAATTCGAGACGGCGATAAATAGTTTCTCTTTTTGGCTAGAGAACTTAGAATAGGAGTTTGAACACCAAGAAGCATTACCGGATAAGCCTCAGGCAGTTCTCCGAATGGAAGGGTAAGACACCTGACGAATTGATCGCTTTAGCTCGGGAGTCCAAGAAGGCTAGTGAAGACCCTTGGGAGGCCTTGTTTATGGAGGGGAAGGTACGCCAGTACCTCCAACACTTGAAGGACAAAGGCCTAAGTGATAGTAGCCGACGGCTCAAGCACGCGAGTAAAAAGAGTTTCTTCGAGGTCAACCTAGTCCCACTCAACATGAGGAGGGGAGATCGACCTAACAGAGAGAGTATGGGGAGCAATATTCCGACCCGTGAGGATGTCCGAAAGATGCTTAATGTCGCAAAGTCGCTGCCATATCGAGCCGTGCTCCTACTCGCCAAGGACCATGTTGACGATATGACGGACCGAGACAGTAACGTAGCAACTAGCCAAATAATGCTTAATCTGTGTTGGAAGGCTTAGGGCCAATCGTGTTAGAGAAGCCTTGAAGACCCTTGGTTTTTGACCCTTATCTCTCTCCACGACACTACTGCCTTAACGATCCCACAGTAGAGGCGCCGTACACAGAAAAAGTAATATATTTATTAAAATGTAGGTCGAGATCTTGGAGAGGGGAAGTGTCATCAACCTCCCAAAAGCATGCCTCCCGCAGGATCTGAGATTCACAAACGTTGGGAGATACGCTCGGGAACACTTCTTTACGCCTATGGAGATACTGAAGCCAGTCGTGGGTAGACCCTTGGCCATAATGCAGGCCAACATCAGACATCGCTCCCAGATCGCTCCATACCTAGAAGCCTTCGTAGACTCCAAGGCCCCAGGTCTGATCCTAGCCATGTCCGAAGGCGTACAGAGAGACTTCGGGGTCTGTGTCGAGGAAGCCACCTACTTTTCGGCAAGAATGATCGACGAATGTAATCAGACTGGAAAGAAGATCAAAGGCATGGAGAAGAAGGTGGCCTTCCTCTTCGACCACGCCCTGACCTACGACGCGGCTGAGAGAGCCCTTGAAGCCGGAGTGAGCGGCATAATGTACGACCCTTCTGATGGTGGTAGGAGAGCGGTGACGATCGAGGAGAACATCCTCCTCTCAAAGAGGTTCGTCGAGTTGGCCGAGAAACACAAGGCCAGCACCGAGTTGGAGGTCGGTGTAATCCCCGGCATGGATGGGGCCGTGGAGATGGAGTTCACCGACCCCTCGGCGGTTTCCGCTCTCGTAAATGCCTACCCGGATGTGGCTGTGGCGGTGAGCGTTGGGAACGAACACTACAGACTCTCCCCCAGGGGCAGGGGCCTCCAGCTCGACCTCTTCAAGAGAATCAGGAAAGCTGTGCCCGAGACACCCTTGGTCCTCCATGGAGGAACGGGAGTAAGCGACGACGATCTCAGGTCATCTATAACTGGCCTCCTCCTCGACAAGCTGAATGTGGGCACAGAATTCCTGAAACAAACAGTGCTGGCCGTAGCTCAGGCCCGAGGGATGCAAGAGCCCACAGAAAAACAGCTGCAGGACCCAGCCTTCTGCCGAGACATCCTCTTCTATCTAGATGCCTGTCCGGAGAAATATCTCGGGGAGGCCCAAAGGGCCGTCTACCGAGAAGCCTTGGCCAAGCTCGCCTTCCTGACAGGGGCGTGCTGATTCACCCCAAGGTTCTCCTTTCCAGTGAATCGGGTCTCGAATAATCTGTGGCCTAGTTCCTTACTCTAACAAAGACGGATCGTGAACATACACGGAATCATAAACAAGCCCTTCTTCCCTAGCAATAGTCAGCAGAGTATCCCAATCTGCATATTCAACCGTGAGATGAAGCACAACGTCAAGTCAGTCCTAAGTAGTTCGTGGACACCATAGGAATCAGTTTCCGATCAATGATCCAGCTCATCGACCACATCGCCATCACTGTAAGGGATCTTCAAGAGACCATCGACTTCTACGCCAAACTCGGCTTCAAGCCAATCCAGAGGAGCGAGACCCCACCCAGATGATCCAATTTCTCGAAGCGGGGCAGGCGAGACTCGAGGTCTTCGCTCCGAAGAACACGGTTATTCCGTCAGAACTAGGTGAGAAAGACGTGGAGATAAAGCACATTGCGTTGAAGGTGGACGATTTCTGGAAGACCTACGAGGAAGCAAAGTCCAAGGGTGTGGTCTTCAACGCCGAACCCAGACGCGCCACTCTGGGTCCCATCGTCACCCTCCTCAAGGATCCTAATAGAATACTTTTGCAGCTCATACGGAGGTGAAGGTTCTAACTTCCTTGTCCATGTTTAATTTAAAACACGCTTCTAGGGTTCGTAATATGCTCTCCAGCTAAACAGACGGTCGTTTGGATATCCTGAACTTAATGTTACTGTAATATGCGTAGCATTAGCCGACCACTTCCAGCTACGACCCTGAAGATTTTCCCTGAAAGAAATATCTACATGGTCTGGTTTACCTGATAAACCATGCGTAAAACTATATTCTATTGTATTTGCTGGGAAAGTACCCTGTCCCATCACCTCCGTTACAAAACCAGTATTCGAGTATATATGATTTGTAGGCGATTGAGCAATTGACATTATTCCCGTCTTTGCATAGAGAAAATGATTATTAGCTATTATATATTTACCAATTCCAACATAATTTGCGTAGATGCAGTATCTCTCCTTCGCGCCCTCGGACATCAATCCACCGATCGTGTTCCCCAATATCTCTATTTTTGCTCCCCTGATATTGATGGCATCATATGTATTGAGTGCTTCCACTGCGTTATTAACTATCCAATTATTCTCAATGTTCACAAATTCTATGGATGTAAGACTGGGATTAGCACTTGTACCGTATATAGCGTGTTTGTCCGCCGCGCTTATCCAATTCTGTTCTATCGTCACATCCTTCAAACTCCAAAGCAATCCAGACTCAAGATAGATATCACATTCATCTGCAAACGCTATCGTAAACTTTTCAACGCCATAAAACTCTCCACTACTAATATATAGCGGATAGCTTCCACCGGCCAACGCGCCTCCAATAAGATAGATGGATACACATGCTTGAAGCGTCAACAAATGTCCTCCCGCACCTTTCCCATTATAGACATAGAAGTCATGTATGAAAGTGTTCCCCAATGTATTTATGAAGTTGCAGGTAACGACGTTCAGGGCGGGAATTGTATGTGTTGGCTCAACCTCATAAACTTCAGTGATGTAATCCCTCAGAGCTACCCCGGTTAAATCATGCATGACTGCACCGTATATTTCTATATCGCTAACCGAAGTTGCAAGTATCCCAGCACCACATTGATTTATTACCAAGTTCCTCCATACAGGATGACTGATATAACTTTCTGTCCCTATGAGTTGACTGGGAAGGAAAATTCCGATCGCGAACTCTTCAATCTTGACATCGGATATACTAGTGTACCAGAATATGCCTTCATATTTTATGGCGGCTTTAGTCGAGGAGACGGTGCAAATGAGGGCCAAGTTCATGAGCGATGCATGCTCTTTCCTCTCCCAATAACTCGCGCCTCCCCGAAGAATTATTAAATTTATATCCGCGACAGCTCTGAAAACGGTCGACGTTCCTTCACCACATATGGTGATATTGCTATCATCAATTACGAGAGGTGAATTGAAATCATAAAACCCGCTGAGAAATGTTATCTTACCCTTCTGACTGGGTAAACTATGTTCTGCTTGATATGTTAATGCGCTGATATCGGTTCCAACATAGTCGATCTCCCCAGTCAATCCATTTCGTGCATAATATGTTGTTCCTTGTTTTGATATGATGTAACTCGATTCCGTTGCGAATGTTTGTGTCTTAACCGTTACTGTCCCTATGCCTTGCCCGAAAACGTAACTTACTGGGACGAATATTATTATCCCCAATACTAACCCAAGCAGAAATACTCTCTCTATTTTATTCATCTTAGTACTCTCCTAGATTGATGGAGATCGATTTCCTCAACTGTGCGCCTTTCATCGCAGCCGCATGCACATTAGAACCCTGCCCTACACTCCATAGCGAAAATATGGAGGTGACTTCTATAAAAGATGTATAGTTGTCCTCTCTGACCACTTCTATAAAAGATATAGAATTTTTCTAGAAAAGGTGGATAATTCTTCTAGAAAAAATGTATCGTCTCCTTTATCTGTATAAGACCAACTTCTGTCCGAGAGGATTCTCTGAAATGTACGGCTTCAGGGGCAAACTTCTACGCGCCGACCGCATCGTAGAATCTCTCTCTTGGAGAGTCCCTTAGGGGCTTCTACCGTGGAGCGTTAGGCTCATGGGATACTTGTCCAATCTAGGGACTTCTCTAAAGGACTGTCTATGAGGAATAACGAATGTTGATGGAAATTGAGATAGATGAAAGAACTCTATCCCTAATCAACCATATCGAAAAAGATTTTTCAAAAGCGGTCGTTGAGGCTTTGAATCTGTGGTTGGCTGATAACATACCTGCATGTCCATTTAGTAGTGGATTTTGCGTTTCGGCCGAGCCATGCAATAGCTGTCAGAAATTTATCAAGAGGGTTGAGTGAACATGAATGTCTGTGTAATTGGTCTGGGAGCAGTTGGATTACCAACAGCGCGATATATTTGCCAATACCATAGTCTTTATGGTCTTGATCTAAACATAGACAAAGTAAAGGTTGCTAACAATTATCTCAAAGCTACAGAAGAATGGAGCAAATTACCGAGAGTAGATGCTTACATTCTATGTGTTAACACCTGGTGGAGGAACGACAAACCTGATATGTCGGCAATAGAAGACGTGTGCAGACACATAAAAGAGAGAAACGATGCTGGACTTGTCAGTATCGAGTCAACCGTCTCCTTAGGGACATGCAGGAGAATTCGGAAAGAGATTTTCGACGAGAAGATGACTATTTCGTCTTTCCCACACCGGTTGTATCCTGCAATGGAAAAAGAATATGGCGTTCGCCAAATGAGGATCTTAGGATCGATTCCAGAAAATGGCGTAGCCGAGGGCTTCTATCAGAGCATAGAGATTCCTTTCTTCAAAGTTTCGCCGATTGAACTCGCCGAGCTGACCAAGATAACGGAAAACAGTTACAGGTTTATAGAAATAGCTTTCGCCGAAGAGTTAGCTCTGCTCTGTAAAAGGAATGGACTGGATTTTGAAACTCTCCGCAAAGCCTGTAATACGCTGAAAAGAAGAAAAGAAGATTGGCAAGTGCAGATAATGGAGGCCAGAGATGGCATCGGTGGTACCTGTCTTCCGAAAGACATTATGTTCTTATTGGAAAGTGCTAATCCAAAGGAACTAATTCAAGGTGCTGTTAAAACAGACGAAGCTTATAGAAAACATAAACAAATCACTTAGGAGGTGAAGAAAAATGCTTGGCGAAATCTTAGGAGCTATAAATGCAGTTTCATATGGTGTCTTAACCTCATATGCATTACGTCAACATTTGTTTGCCTTTGTTACATTATCCAGGAAACACAAAGATATATATGTGGATTATGAGCCAAAGCACACTGTCTCCATAATAATTCCGGCAAGAAACGAAGAGAAAGTCGTAGGCAGAACTTTAGAATATATGAGTAAACTGGATTATCCAGTAGACAAAATGGAAATACTTGTACTGAATGACGCCTCTACAGACAGAACTTCAGAAATGGCTCACGAATGGTCGAGCGCGCGCGCGCGCGCTGACTTGCAGAACGTTACTTGCCGGATACAAAGTCAAATACGACGTATCTGTAAACTGCGGAGAAGAAGCCCCTGACAAGCTAAAGCTTTATTACAGGCAAAGGTATCGCTGGATTCGCGGTCATGCGATTTGCGGTCTCAAGTACACTCGAGGATTCATCACTTCTAAGTATCTATCCTTACGTGAAAAGATAGAGGGAGTGTTGTGGATTAACATAAACTGTATTCCAGTCTTCATAATGATGAGCTTGGCGGCATGGCTACTGCATATATTCGTTCAACACGCATCGTTCATGATGCCTTCACCTATATCATATCTATATCTATTCTTCACACTCATGGGACTCGTATCCATGACCATGGCCGGACTGCAAAAAGCCCATCAACTACGATACTTGAAGTATGTTGTCTTAATGATAATCAATGCCTATCCGATGTGTTTCGCTGTCTCATTGAAGGCGTACATAGACATCATCACAAATAAGCCGTTGAAATGGACCAAAACAGAAAGAAACGGAATAATGACGTAAAAATGGAAAGACGCACAGTCGCCCTACTATTATCATTCTTTTTAGTAACAACTATATCTATTACTTACTGGCTTTTGAAACCAGATACGCGGGAAGAAGTGTATTATCACGATTTTAGGAACGATTACTCATCAAATACTTCAGCTGAAAAAATGTCTGGGTGGGGAAATAGAACTTTTACAGAAGAAGGGTTGGTCCTCAGTCAGGGTTCGTATTATTGTGGATGTGTATTTGTTCAATTTAGGCATGATGCAGAATGGGCAATGGAAACGTGTGTTAAGGTTGTCGAGTCAGGTGTTCAGACAAATGTCCAAATTCTAACTCGCGAGGGCAAACAGGTTAAAGATGAGTCGGGAATGACTCTGTATATAAATTCGGTGAAGGCTTCTGCGAGACATAAGATAAATGGCACCAATGAGTTAGACAAAGGGTTCACTTTGCCTTTTAATGTACAGTTGAACGCATGGTATAAGCTCAAATTCCTTTTCTACCAGGGCAAAATTGAGTGCTATATAAATGATGTAAAGTATTTTGAGAAGAGTGGATTGGGCAAGTGTCCCGTCGATTACACACAACCCCATCTAGCAGTTTTCAACGGAACCGCAATCTTCCAATACATAAAAATATGGAACCTCGGTTCTTATAACATCTTGCTGAAGAAATCATATATAATTGAACCAGAAGGAATATCTAGTGTTCAAAATATTTCTGCTCCACTAGAAGCTAAGTTATATGCCCATAATATGTATGCTTTGAGAGACAGGAATGAGACCGCGCGCTATCCCGAGGGACAGAGACCTTACTTTGAGCAAGAATGAGACTTATGCTAAATACAGGGCTGCAGCGTCTTTCTTGATAATGCTTATGTTCGCAAGCTCTATCTTACAGCTGATAGTATTGCCGACAGTCCGCAACGTAAGTGCTTCGGACGGAGTTCATCACAGACACGTCTACGTAAGAAACTTTGAGAAACGAGCATTCACCAATTATCCAGTCTATCTGACATTGGCCTTTCCAGACAACAACGTGACGAATACAGAACTTAATTGCATGCGAATAGTAGACAGTCTAGGAGCCGAAGTCCCATATCAGATAGAGGGAAATTCTACTTATGCTAACGGATTCATAAAGTGGGCCGGTGTATGGCTTCTAGTAACCATAGGACCGAATGAGACACAAGAGTACACTCTGATTCTTAAAGAGAGTGCTCCAGATTATGGGATGTTCGGAACTATCTCAACAGCTGGGAATCGTATAAGCATAACTACAAGCTCTTTTAGCAGCGTGATCTTTGATTATGCAAAGGGTATGTCGTGGTATGAACTTAAAGATACAAGTGGCAGCAACTTATTGAAGAATCCTGATACGACAAATATGAACAATTCAGTTTTTGACATCAGAGACCAAAAGTTTAATGCTTCTACTGCATCGCAGCCAGACAAAAGAATTAGGTATAACTCTGGAATCTCCACAGCTGCAACAGTTTCCTATGTTGGTGGGCCATTGTTTGTCACAGTCTACTGGAGCGTGACAGACGATTACGGCGATATAGATGATGGATGGATTCGGATATGGAAGAATCAAGCTTGGATAGAATTCTGGATTAACGGAACAGCTCCTGTAACTTCAACTTATCCACAAGCATACGTAGGGTTTAGGATAGACAGCACTTCTTCAACGGGAACCTCAGTCAACAATGGCACGTTGAGTTATGCTAAAAACAGTGTTGGTACATTGGGAATAACTTCAGTAATCTATCAGAATCCAACAAACTTCTACGGCAACGTACGAGGGTATTACTCGGAAAAGTACTTAGTCGAAGCGCAAGCTGGAGGAACAGTCATGCTCCACTATCGTTTTGGCTACGGGAGCTTCTCAAACTACGATGCCTCTGCAATAAACGGACGTATAGGTCTTCCAGCGGCCGTAATACTTAAGCCTACTGGATCGACAATCGAAACGGCTATATACGATTACATGAGACGTCCTATCGCCACGTATTATGATGAGAGAGAAATCAACTGGATCACGGAAGAAACACTCTCACTGTTCAGATCGTTCTTAGAGACTTACAAGGACAAATTCGTTTCTGATTCATCGATATTCGCTGCGGGTGTTGCAAAAGCTAGGGCAACACTGATACTTTTCGACATAGATTCAGAGGCACAGTTGAGTGCATTCATAACTTCTCTCAAGGCTTTTTCGGTCTCTTCTGGCAATTGGAATATGCAAGGCGGCGCTCAGTTCGCACAGTACTACTCAGACTGGATAACAAGCGCATATTGGATTTATAAGAAGACTGGAAACGGCCAACTCAGAACGGAAATTGAGCGACTTTTAAAACAGATGTACCTATACCATACGACAGTGAAACCTATTACAGAATTTCTCCTGCCGATAAACATGAGAAAAGCCTCGATAGACATGATGTATCGGATAAAGGAACTGTTTCCGAATAGTATAGAAGTTAGCACTCTTCTAGCCGCTATGGCAACACAGAATACTTGGCTATACAATGGAACAGAAGCATTCAATTCTTTCTTCTTCCCGAAGTATCAAACTTATGGACAGGCATGGGGAACTCCAGTCGACAGATACATGAATACACTGCTAACCAGTCATTATATGGTCAACATTTTCGACATCAGTGACGATTATCCAACAGTGGATCTAGACGCATGGCTGAGAAGCTACGGAGTTATGCAGGACTCTATGTGGACAAGGACAAAAGGAGAAATCCGTGATGACTACATGTTTGAGTGGGCACATACACTTCAAGATAGACTCAGCCTTTCGATGAGTTACCCAGCATACATTCGTTGTTTCTTAGAATTGCCAACGGACGAGAACATCAGCGGAATCGCAACAGCACGCCTAAGTTTAGAATATCTAAAAACGTTGACAAATTCGACATATTTCAATCCTTTTGCGGCTGACTCAGTGTTATCGTATCAAAATCAGACTTTCAACTATGCTGAAACTCTAAAAACACACTCTATGCAAGGGGGATGGAACTCAGATTTCGGAGCATTTGAAGCAGCTTTGATGTACTACAGTCGTAGCGTACGCGAGAGAGGCGAAGATGACTTGCCTTTAAAACGGGAGTTTGGAATGATGCAAACTGTCTTCGCATGCACAGTGATCGGGATAATCTTTGCTATGATGACAAAAGCGCGCTCTCGTGTTATATCAATGATGAAAAAGTATTTGAGAAAAATGGATTGAAGAAATATTCCATTTCGAAAGGGAGTATGAACAGGTCTTCGTCTAAGCTGATCAACATTTCTCCAAGGTATGAGAAAGGAGACCTTCCTTGGTTTCGGTTGATGGGGATACTAACTCTACCGTAGCCGGTGCTAGGGTTGCCAAAAGCATAGGGCCAAGTTAATCCAACTTAGACCATGAGCCGGTGGAAAGGAAGACCTGTCACAATAATCAGTTGAAGAATAGTTCCCTTTTCAGTCAGATCAATGGATTGATGGACGATCCTGCGGGCAGGATTATGACCTCTGCGTTACTCTTCTCCTCGTGGGCCTCGTCGATAGCGGCCTCGAGCGTCGGTGAATAAGCCATGGCCATGCTTTCTATCTTCTCTGGGGAGATGCCATCTGTCACGACCACTACTTTCTTCGTCTTCAGGATCCTCCTCATCCTACTGGCCACGGGTCCGCCGCTTGGCGCGGCCTTTCCTTCGGCTATCCACCTGACCACCTCTTCAGGCTCCGGCTTCGCTTCCAAGGTCTCGTCCAACTGGTGGCCCGGTCCATCGTAGCAACCGCTCAAGAGGATGATCGTGCCTCCGTCTTTCGTCACTAGGCTGGCTGACATGGCGGCCTTGCTGGACTGGATCAGGTTCTCCTCCAAGGGATGGCCTGAAGCTATGACGACATCCGCCTTCCTTGGGGACTTGAAGCCGTAGACCTTGTTCAGTTCCTCTATGCCCTTTCTATGCTGTGCCCCCACCTCTCCGGCGGTTATGTTCGTGATCCTGTTCTCCATGTCGAGGAGGACATCAATCTTCATCTCTAGCTGAGCCTTCCGAGCGATCTCAAGCATATCCGCATAGACAGGATTACCCTCGAACTTCCCTTGAACAGTGTTGGGGTCCGTTATCATGGTATGGTTCTTCACGATCGTCCCCCTCCCTGAGACGCCTGGCAAGATGATTTTGGCCCCGCCTCCGTAGCCAGCGAAGTAGTGGGGAGCTACATTTCCTATACCTATCCGCAGATCCGCTTCAGCCACCTTCTTGTTAATCCAGATGGGCGTCCCCCGACAGGAGGCGCCGAGGTAACTCAAAGCCTCCTTGTCATCAGGGTTGTGGATCTCGACGGAGACTCTGCCCATAGCCTCTTCCCCAAGTTTCTTCGCAACCTCGCCCTCAGTAGGCTCCCTGTGCGTCCCTCGACCCACTATGATTGAGATTCTGTCGTCAGGGACTCCCGCTCCATCCAATTCGTCCAAGAGGGTAGGGAGGAGCACATGGACAGGAGTCGGCCTCGTCTGGTCGTCACTGATGATGACCACGTTCCTGGCTTGGGAAGCCAGTTCTCGCAGGCTCCTGGTCCCGATTGGGTTCTTGAGGATGTCTTCCAGCCTACTCCGAATGTCCTCAATCACGTGGGCTTCGTTTGGCTCACCGACAGCCAACACCTTCCACCCAGAGGGAATGTCGAACTCGGTTCTTTGGCCCTTGTAGTAGACGTTATAGCTCTTCATTCTCTTCGCGCCTGACCCTTGTTGGACTATTCCGATAAGGTAAATCCTACTTATTAAGAGCCGCTCGGAATAAGAAAGTTACTCTTCAGCCCTCCTAGTTTGTGCCAGATGACGCTGACAACACCTTAGAGGTCACACCGACGCATGTTAACGATCTCAACTTGAAACTCATGAATGATAAAAAACTAATTCATAGATAGGCAAATAAAATAGAGGCTTGATTATGCAGGCTCGCCTCAGCGTCGTGTGCTAAGGAACCACGCTTTGGCTTAGCCTTGACTCCAAGTTGGGTCTACGTTTACCCTGCCCTTCCGAGAAGCTCCTTCTCTTTCTGACTTGATCTTTTTCAAACGCATAATCACTGAGGCTTCAATAATCACTTTAAGGTTAAGGCAATTCTATTTACTGAGTGTTTAGGTGCGACGTAGTTCAGTATCTTTCCCTTCATCTCCACTGCCTTCTCTATCGGAGTAATCTTGTTAGGTGTATCGAAGTCATTGTAGTCTCGGACATCTCCAGCATCAAGAACGTTCAACTCTCCTTTTTCGACTTCTTTCTCTCCAGCTAGACGGATCTCTGTTTCCAAGTCTTCATCTAAGCCTTGATTAACTAAGGTTATGACCAGAGTTTTTCCATCCTTACCCAGCGAAGCCGAAGCGTCCAAGGCTTGCAGGCTTTTGAGTTTTCGCCTGTCTTCATATCCAGCGGGTGAAGGCTCTTTTATGATGGGAGACTGCACTTCGACTTCAAGGGCTTCGTTTCCCATATGAGACTTATACAAATTGAAAACATGATAAGTTGGGGTTAATATTGTTTTCTCGCCTTTTGTTAGACATAGACTTTGAAGGACGTTAACGGTTTGGGCTATGTTAGCCATCACAACCTTACCTGAATATTTGTTGAAGAGGTTTAGGACGACAGCAGCTAGGATGGCGTCTCTGAGGGTGTTTTGCTGGTAAAGTCCAGACTCCACGGTTGCTTGAGGATGCCATGTCCCCCATTCGTCAACCACGACTCCTATGTTCTTCGTCTTCTCTGAGAAGAAATCAACAATTTGAATGGCTTGTTGAATTTGATATTCAAGGTTTTGTACGTCGAAGAGAAGGTTAAGGTATTCATCGTCAGTGAATTTGACGTCACCACCGAAAGGATTCCTTCGGCCACTGAAATAGTAATGGATAGATAGGTGATCTATCAGCCTTGAGTGATCTCTCAGGGACTCCATAAACCTAAGATTCCAATCTCTGGAAGTATGTCCACACGCAATCAGCTGGATCGACGGATCAATTCGCCTCAGGTAGGTTGAGAATCTCCTGTACTCCCAAGCGTAATGAACTGGATCGAAGGATCCTCCGCAACCCCAGTTTTCATTTCCGACCCCCCAATATTTGACTCTATAAGGTTGTGGATGACCATTCTCAGCTCTTAGCCTAGTGTAACTTGAGTTTCCAGCGTAATTACAATATTCTAGCCAATAGATAGCTTCCTCTGGGCTTCCGGAACCAACATTTAGGCAGATGTAAGGCTCAGCTCCAATGCTTCTACAAAATCTCATAAACTCATCTGTGCCGAATTCGTTGGAGTCTTCTCCACCCCACCACAGATTTGGACGGCGAGGTCTTTGATCTATTGGTCCAATCCCGTCTTTCCAGTGATAGGCATCAGCAAAGCAGCCTCCGGGCCACCTGACTACAGGAGGATCTATTGCCCTTAAAGCTTCAACAACGTCCTTTCTAAGCCCCTGAATATTAGGAATCTTTGAATCTTCTCCAACCCAGATGCCCGGATAGATGCATCGGCCTAGATGTTCGGCAAAGTGTCCGTAGATGTCCGGACTTATGGTTCCTATGACCTCCTCCAATTTTACAGTCAGGATACTCTTTTCGACCATAGATTCGATTACCTTTGACGTATTTGCATAATATTCGATATAACATTTGCTACGAGAGACACCTTGAGCGTTACCGTAAACCCTGAAGACGTAGTGGTCAGTATTTCACATCTGTTCCACACGGAGTGGCGCTGAGGGGGACGCCTTTACGATTCCTAACTTGCATTGGAATTCTCGGATATTCTAGGCTAACAGGTAATTGGCAAGACTGGAAAACGCGCGACAGGAAGTGTTGAAGACGAATGGTTCATATGAAACCATGGAGATAAGACTATGAAGGAATGAATATGGGTTGTTGGAGATGGTTTAACAATATTTCGAAGGAATCAGGCATATAAGTCACAGATAAGAATATGGATAAAGTTGACGAAGTAATTCATGGATATATTGATGATAAGATTAGCTATGGTCAATACTATGTCTACTAAAAAATAGTATGGCAACTTGAGGGACAGGAGGGCCTGCTGGAGCGAAAGCGCGCTTACTTTAATAACTCCTTACGAAATCTAGAAGAGGGAAAGATATGGTTTCATGCGCTAGCTGTGGTGCTGAGAATCCTGACGATGCTATCTACTGCGCCAAGTGTGGGGCACGCGTGGAGAAGAGGGCACGTGTAGGCGATGAATTCTCTGAAGCGACGGGGCGTGGGAGTTCGCAGTGCTTCGGAACGCGGGCGTTTCCGAGAAGACGCCGTGAGCAGGCAGATTATCTCGGCGCACTATCCGCCGGGGTGATCCTCATAGTTCTCGCCGTGACCTATATTCGATATCCGATAAATTTTTCTTTGATTGTTGATTACTTTCAGAGTCTGATCGTTAGCCAACGCTATGTCAAGCCTCCATTAGCCCTCCTTAATCCAGCGATCTTCTTCTTCAATGTCGTTGGAGTGTGGTCACTAGTCCTCTCAGGGCTAAGGATCGTCTTGCAGAGAAGTGTGAGGAGGGCTATTGGAGATTTTGCAGGGGGCCTCTTCTCCCTCTTCTTTGCCTTCCTATTAACCAACTACGCCAATAACATCCTTCGAGGGCAAGCTGTACTGGCCTACTTCATCGTGGGTATTGGGTTACTCATGGTCGTTAACGCAATAATCTCTTTCGCCTATCCCAAAAGGTGATTGCGGGAAAGATTAAAAAGTCTTAAGGGTACTTGTCCCTTTGGTGCTTCTCAATGGTATATTGTACAAAGTGTGGCTATGAGAATGCGGATGATTCGAAGTTCTGCGCCAAATGTGGGAATGCCCTTTATCCTAGCGCTGAGGCTCCTTCAGAGAGGCGGATTGAGGGGGCGCGGCCTAGGCACCCAGAGCGGGATATGTGCTTCGGTATGCCCGATGGCTTCTGGGCCTTGCTAATAGGCTTCGCCATAGTCCTTTGGGGCCTATCTGAGGTTGTGCGGACGTATACTGGCTTCCGTTTCGATTGGTGGCCCATAATAGTCATAATCATAGGAATCTTCATAATTGTCCGAGCCGCCAGTCGCCGTATGTAAGCTGTCCGCATCGCTCTTGAATAGAGAGACTCAATCTTATGCATGGGTTCGGCGCTTCTCGAAAGCCTCGCATACCTTAGAGCAAGCCGTTCCTCTTCCTAGTGGCGATTAGGATCCTGAATCATGCTGAGCGTTCATCGTTCGGGAACGGCTCGTCAAGTGGGCAAATGAGGTTGCATTCGGCGCAAATCGTCTCGTGGCTTAGATGCGAGGACCTGATGCGAATGTAGAGCCAGAATAGTGCTAGAACCAATATGTAGGCGTCTACAAGGAGGCTTCTTCTCAACATGTCTTCTCCTATGAGAATCAGGGAAACCCCAAGGACGAAGAGGACATTAAGAAAGAACCTAGCGATTTGCCACTCTATATCAAAAAACAGTGTCTGGATCAACCCCAACGCCACCAATAGAACGCCGAACGCAAGAATGCCATTGGCAATACCCGGGAGAAGCCAGTTTTGGCTGAAATGTGAGACGACGAGCAGGGATGAAGCCGCGGCCCCAGCAGTCATCCCTGTACAACCCGCGCAGAATCGTCGTCCAGCCAACTTGAACTCGTGGAACTGTAACCCGTCACAAGGGGGATGATGGCTTAGGAGCGTCTTTGAATCCTGTGGAAAGCTCGGTAGACCCCTGTCTAATCCGGTATCCTCTTTGTGGCGTAGTGAGTTCATAGGCCTAGAGCAGGCGCCCGGGTAGAAGGCTGCTGCGACTCCTAGGATGCATACTGCAATATAGGCGGGAGCGATCACATTGCCTCGATCAAGGTCACCATAGTAAGGGGTTGATGAAAACCCAATGATGATTGGTGGGAAAAGACTGATGATTGCTAGGAGTAGCAGAAGGCTTTTCTCGGAAATGTGAGGTAAGTCTTTACCGGCCATCCTATACCTTAAGTCTCCGCGATCTTCCGCTACTGTCCTCCTCTCTTAGATTTCTAGACATCCTTACATGCAAGGATGTGTTCCCCTCCTATTTTAGGAGGCCCTCCCCTCATGCCATGTTAAGAGGTGTCGATTGATTCTCCATAGGCTTCCAGCATCCCGACTGTCTAGGAGGACCTCGCCTAAGCTGGGTCGCCGCGAATCATCATGGCGGGACGGGCATTCTGGCTCCGAGACGACATCGCCAAAGAATGGGAGACGGTGGCCAAGGTCATGCGTCACAACGGAAGAGGCCATAAGTATAGCTTTGAGCCTCGCCGCATACCATCAGACGAAAGACCCAAGGTACGTCACACCTAAGATGCTCGCGCCCCAAGTTAAGACAACTGTCCGAAGGCCTTTAACCTCTCCCCACTTGGACCTCCGCAAGTACGCCTAGAAGGAAGGCTAGATCTTCCTTCCGGTTGAAGGGAAGGACTCCTAGAGCCTAAGAGAACCTCTCTTATCCGCGCTTGTTGTTCCCGTCTTCTTGCTTCTTCAAGCTTGGATAAGAGGTGACAATTAGGGTAGAAAGGTAGGCCATCACTATTGAGAAGGCTTAGTGAGCCAGTCTTAGTCTAGTCCGAGGCTAGTGTTTCGTGAGTGGGCCCTTGGCCGACGCTTCGCTTCTTCTGTGGGCTGCTTTGAGATATGCGGGTAGCTCCCTGTGAAGCCATCTACGGAAGGCTGATTCCTCCCTATTCCATCTGCGGAAGACTGCTTTCTCCTTATTCGTCTTCTGCATTTCTGGTCGCTGCATAGGTTACTCAAGAGTTTAATTGATTTTCGCTCTATTGGAGAGATTTCTTTGTAGGATCTATGCTTTCATCGCTTGGATCGCACCTCTGCCAATCCACATCTAGTAGGGTCATCGGTTCTTCTTTTTCTTCCGCCCGGGCAAATCATCTTGATGACCTTGGCATCGGCGTCGAGCTGGGCTTCGAGACTTTGCCAGCCGTCATTGTTCCAGTAGATAAACTCCTCAAGAGGTCTCTTCGAAACATTGTTAGGTAGACGACCCGCATGGTGGCCCACGCCCTTAAAACAAGTTTTCGCAAGTCCTCAACTGATAGTTGGTTGCGGATCTTCGGTGCATCGCTTCGAATGTTGAAAACCGGCTCACGTAGCAGCCCCGCCCTATTATGCGCGAAGAAACTCTGAATCGAGACGTAGAAAGCCTTCTTGTAACTCGCCCGTTCTCGGAGGCTCTCAAGGATAGCCACCCTCGTCCTAGTTCACTTAGAGCAGGTTTCTAAGTTCGTTCAAGAGGTTCTGGCTGGCGAGGTACCTGTACGTCCTGCGCTTCAAGGTGTTGGTTGAGAAGATCCCCTTGAGTCTCCTCGGCCATGATCCGTAGAAGCTGCGATAGCACTCGTAGAGCTCTTTCTGCACTTGGACCCTAGAGAGGGTCTCCGTCGGCATCACGGCGTGGACCATATCGTAGTTTGCCCAGTTAGGGTCCTCTATCCACCCTGTCTTCTCAGCTTCTTCATAGAGGATTGTCCCTGGGAAGGGCGTTAGTATCATGAAGATGGCGAGGTCGGGATCCAGAGCTGAAGCGTACTCCCTGAGTTTAGCTATGGATTGGGCCGTATCTCTTCGGTGACCGATTATGAATGTGCCCTGACCGAATATCCCGTTTCGCCTCAGCACCCTGAAGGCTTCCTTGGCCTCCGACGCTCCTTCCTTCCGAAACTCTCTAAGGGTGGAAGGGTCCCCGCTCTCGACGCCGAGCAGCATCCAGTAGCATCCTGCCTTCTGCATCTCGGCGACAGCGTCGCTGTTGGCTGCAACGTCGTCGCAGCGGGCCTGTACGAACCACATGATCTCCTCTGATAGCCCTCGTTGGGCGATCTCTTTGGCCAACTCTTTCCCGCGGGGGATGTTGAAGTTGTCGTCCGTCAACCAGAGGAAGGTGGCTCCAAACTCTGAGTGGCAGTACTCCATCTCCTCAGCAATCCTCTTGGGCGACTTGGGCCGCCATCTCCTACCCCAGAAGGGCCACTGGCTGCAGAAGGTGCACTCGTATTGGCAACCTCTTGAGCCCTCGATGATCATGTATCTGGCGTCTCTCCCAGCCATCATGGTGAAATGGTATCTGGCCAAGTCGTCCTCGACGAAGTGGTAGCCGGGCAAGGGCAAGGAGTCCAAGCTCTCGATGAGCGGTCTAGGGGGATTGTGCCTTATCTCGTCGCCTACTCTGTAGGATAGACCTTCGATGGAAACCAAATCCTCTCCCTTTGCGAGGGCATGGACCAATTCCGCGAGGGTCACCTCGCCCTCACCCCTAACGATAGCGTCTATGCAGGGATAGGCTTGGAAACTCTCCTGCGCTAGGGCTGTGAAGTGCTGACCTCCAGTCACCGTGAAGACTTCTGGCTTCACCTTTTTCGCCACGTCCAGCGTTCTCACAGTAGTGTAGGCGTTGCATGTAGCCAGGTTGCTCGCCGCCACGATGTCTGGGTCCAAGGTCTCGATTCTCTTCTCCAAGTGTCCCCAGTCGATTCCTTGGGCTTGGCAGTCTAGAACGTCGATCTTCACATCCTTGTTCTCTCGTTCAACGTAGGCCGAGAGCTGAAGTAGGCTGAAGGGGGTGGTAGATACTCCCCCATGACAAACCAGTATTCCTTGGGAGGTTCGATGAATAGAATCCTCATGAATGCCTCAGTTTCAGAGATGATCAGCGAGGCTTATCAGTTTCGCCTGTCCTCGGAGCGCTTAGTATGTTCTCTCTGGAAGAATCAAGGAATGAGGGGGTTGATGGGATGCTGCCTACGGAGCTCTGATGTCTTCTGCCACGTAGCCAAGCTCAAGGCTGACTAGCTTGGCAGCTGTCGGTATTCCCGTCTCCTTGTCCCAGCCTCTAAGTTCGTAGTACTCGTCCAGCATCTTATCCAAGTCACTTCCGGTTATACTCTGGTCGGCACTCGCCCCACTTAGCATGTTCTCAGCGAACCTCGGCGGTAGGTAGTCATCTCTCCTAGACATGCCTTCCCTGATGTTGAAGGCGCGGGTGAGGTTGTTGATCCTCTCGCCGACCATCATGAGTTCGGTCACATCGTACTCGAGACCAGTGACTGCTCCTAGCCACTTGACATAATCCGCTACGGCTACGGGGCGGAAGGTAACGTTCCCCGTGAACATACAGACTATGAGGGAGTTCATGACGGCCGCAACATCCTGGCATTTGACAATGATCTTCGGCTTACCGGCATTATCCTTCCTGTTGTAGGCCTTTATCAGACCGAGTTCGGGTACGACATTGGGCCGCTCGAAGCCAGGGTCATGTGCGGCATCCGTGTGGACTGCTCCTCGTGCAGCGGTGGCGTACATTATGCCGACCCCCTTCTTGCCTCTAGGCTCGTGCATGGGAACCTCGACACCTTTGACTTCCATGGCGAAATCTTTGGAACCTTTGCCTATGGTCTCGGCTGCCTTCTTGACTCCCTCCGCTAGGACGTTTCCGAAGCCTTCTCGGCGGGCGATCTTCTCGACCATCTGGATGATGGCGTCTGGGTCGCCCCAGTTGAGCTTGACTCCGTCGGTATCTCTGTCGGTGATGAGGTTCTTCTCGTAGCACTCCATGTCGAAGGCGATGAGGTTGCCGGCAGAGATGGTGTCTAGGGAGTGGAGGTTGCAGAGGTGGTTGGCTACGGCGATGGCTTCTAGGTTGTCGTTCATGCAGAGGGAACCTAAGGATGCGACTGTCTCGTACTCCGGGCCATCGTCGAAGTCACCCTTATACTTGCCCTCCTTCACATCAACGACCCTCCAACAGCGGACTGGACAACCCACACAACCGTAGATGCCTTTCTGCATCGTCCTAGTCATCGTTTCCCCACTGATTCCATCAGCTCCCTCAAAGAAGCCTGTCTGGAAGTTCTTGGTCGGGAGGATGCCGCTAGTATTTAGTCCTGGAACACCGAACGGAGTACCATACTTCTGCATGTCAAGAACCGACTGAGTACTCATCAACCTCTGAGAGAACTCTCTAGCGAGCCCGATCAGCGTCTCCCTGTCGGCCACAGGAATCTCCTTCTTAGTCCCATAGACAGCCATAGCCTTCAACTTCTTCGACCCCATGACCGCGCCGACGCCCGTCCGACCTGCGGCCCGTGAGAGGTCACTCATGATGCAGGCGAACTTGACGAGGTTTTCACCTCCTAACCCGATGCTGGCCACCGAGGCCCTAACTGTGTTCACCTCCTCCTTCACCAAAGCCTCAGTCTCATGGGTCGTCTTACCCCACAAGTGTCTCGCATCCCTGAGTTCCGCTTCTCCATCGTGAACCCAGAGGTATAGCGGGTGCTTCGCCGCTCCTCGGATGACGATGCCATCGTAACCTGCGTACTTGATCTCTGGGCCGATAGAGCCCGCGGCGTGGGCTTCGGCGAGGCCTTGGGACTGGGGAGACTTGGCCATGGCGACATACCGTGTATGTCCTGGGATTATGCCGCCTTGGAGAGGGCCTGCCATGAAGAGGAGGAGGTTCTCCGGACCGAGGGGGTCGATGCCAGGCTCGAGCTCATCGTAGAGGATCTTGATGCTCAATCCCCTACCGCCCAGATATTTTCTGGTGACATCCTCGGAGATGTTCTGTTCCGTTATCTTCTCACTCTCTAGATCGACGCGTAGAAGTTTACCCCTGAACCCATACATTCCTTGTTCAACTCCTTTCACCCTTAGAGGGAAGAACACTGAGAAAAAGCTTGCCTCTAGCACTGGTAAATTAGGCAAAGCATAAGAAAAGGAAGACAACATACTCTTCGTCGACGAAGATGATAGTGAAGGTACGTTTCTTCGCTGGCCTCCGAGACATAACGGGAGAAAAAGAAGAGTTCACGGAGAACTGGGGAGGAGAGACTGTCGGGAGCCTATTGGCGGAGTTATCGAAGCGGTATGGAGAGGCTTTCGAGAAGTACCTTTATGGAAAGGAAGGCCAAATCGCGGATCATGTTCAAGTCCTATTGGATGGGACGAGTGTCAGCAATCTGCAGGGTTTGAAGACTCGATTGATTGACGGCGCACGGATAGACATTATCCCCCTCGTCGCTGGCGGATAGGAACTGGTGGCAACTAAGAAGGAGTTGACGCACCCCTTAGAGATTTGGTGTATGCTATTTGGATTGAGATTGAACCTAACATCATGAAAGAGGAAGAGACGGTTAGGAAAGCTAGGGCTAGTCACCTTTGCGGTTCGATGATCACCTTAATCGATTCCTTAGCCTCTGCCACCATCTTGAAGCCCTTCCCAGTCTCTGCGAGGGGCAGGCGGTGCGTGATCATGTCTCGCACGTTGATCCTTCTCTTTTCTATCAGGTCTAGAGCCATTTCCAGATCTCTAGGAGACGCGGCGTAAGTGGTCTGCAACCTGATCTCGTTGCGCCACAGAGCGGCAAAATCCACAGGGACCTCCACACCCGCAGGAGGGACGGCGAAGAATAACACAGTCCCACCCCGATCCACGGAACGAAGCGCCTGCAGTACAGCGGGAACTGCCCCTGTGCACACGATTACCACATCGGCAAGACAACCGTCGTTGAGCCCCTTTACTCTAGAGGGGACATCGTCTTCGGCGTCGATCGCGTGGTCCGCGCCGAATCTCTCCGCCGCCTTCAAGCGGTACTCTACTATGTCCGTAGCGAATACCTTTCCTGCGCCTTGGGCCTTCGCTGCTTGGATGTGCAACAGCCCTGCAATTCCACTCCCGAGAACCAGCGCACTTTGGCCTTGGGTTATGCCTGCCAGCCTCTGCCCTCGGAGGACGCAGCCCAGGGGCTCGATGAATGTTCCCTCCTCATAGGACACCTTGTCGGGCAGTTTGAGAACCCCGTGGGCCACGTTTATGGGTGGTACGCGTAGGTATTCTGAGAATCCTCCGGGATCGAAGTTGGTCTTATGCAGTGTCTCGCAAGCAGTATGATGTCCTGCCCGGCAGTACTTGCAGGAATTGCAGGGTACATGGTGCGATACGAAGACACGGTCTCCTTCCCGGTATCGGCTGACTCCTTCCCCTACTTGGGCGATCTCACCTGTGATCTCGTGTCCCAAGACGCGAGGCGCGGTCTTAACCCGATACCATTCGAGGACATCGCTACCACAGATCCCAGCCGCCATGACTTTGACGAGTAATTCGCCAGGCCCGATCTTGGGGGTCTGCATCTCCTCTAGGCGTACGTCGTTGTTGTTGTAGTACATTGCTACGCGCATGGGTTTACGCTACCGTGACCTCGGACTCTTCCCTTCCTTCTTTGATCTGGTTGAAGAACTGGCACGCCTCATCCACGGCGAAGTTCTCATGTACCACTTTTCTCACCGCTTGGATCATGGCTCCAGGGTGCTCTGACTGGAAGATGTTCCTGCCCATGTCCACCCCTACTGCTCCTGCATGGATCGCGTTGTATGTTAGTTGGAGAGCTTCTCGCTCAGGTATCTTCCTGCCTCCTGCGATTACGATAGGTACGGGGGTGGACTCGACTACCTTCTCAAAGCCTTCACAATAATAGGTCTTAACCATATGTGCGCCAAGCTCGGCCGCTATCCTGCAGGCCAGACCCAAGTAGCGTGCGTCCCTGTTCATCTCCTTCCCAACAGCCGTCACAGCTAACACTGGGATGCCGTAGTCTTCACCCATATCGACCAGCTTTGCGAGGTTCACTAGGGTCTGTTTCTCGTACTGTCCCCCTACGAAGATGGAGAGGGCCATCCCAGCCACGTTGAGTCGGATGCAATCCTTTATGGAACTGATGATATCCTCATTGGAGAGTTCACTGAGGATGCTCGTACCGCCAGATACTCGTAGGACGATGGGTACGTCGATCTCGGGTGGAACTGAGGTTCTCAGCATGCCACGGGTCAGCATCAGACAGTCGGCATGGGGTAATAGGGGTTCTAGGGTTCTGTCGGGCACTTCCAGTCCACTGGTGGGTCCCAGGAAGTAGCCGTGGTCGACTGCCAGCATCACGGTTCTGCCCGTCCTAGGCTTGATTATGCGGGATAAGCGGTTCCTCATTCCCCAGTCCATCTTCATCTCAACCTCTGTAATTGGTTTCAGGCCTAACGATCAGATAGCCCTTATCTGTCAACCAATCAAGGCAGAAAGTGGTCTTCGCAATTCTTAACATTTCCTACCGAGTAGCAGTCGAAGCCTGTTGCATCCAAGGAATAAAGGCGTCGATCGAATAGATCAACAAGTTCTGTACGTACTCCGAACGCGGCCCTCTCGAAGAGCAGTTTCAATATGGACCATGTACGATTGTGAGTTTCTTATGAAATGGCTGAACACACTCTAGATACTGGACTCAACATTCCGTGACGTCTCTTCATAACTGGCGGTAGCCTGCCCGCGCCCTCAATCTTTTAAGCCCCTCCTCAGCTATATTGTCGCCCGACCCAACATGAGTGTGGCAAAAGAATTTCCTTGGATACCTAGAGATTATCTTCGGTGCAGCGGGTGTAGAAGATGCATGATCGCATGTTCTCTCCGCCACGAAGGAAAGATGTGGCCCGCCGCTTCGAGGATAAGGGTCTTCATGCTCGTTCCGGGGGTTGAGATTCCCCATCTATGCGCCCAATGCAGCGACTACCCATGCGTCGCCTCCTGTCCAACGAAGGCCCTCTCGGTCAGCGAGAGGACGAGCGCCGTCTTGGTCGATAATGAGAAGTGCATCAGCTGCGGCAAGTGCATCGAAGCCTGTCCCGGAAAAGTACCCTTCCTCCACCCAGCGACGAAGAAGGCCCTCATCTGCGACCTCTGTGATGGGGATCCGGAGTGCGTGAAGGCCTGTCAGAAGGCGAACTTCGACGCAATATGGTTGGTTAGGGAACCTCAGGTCGGATTCGGCGGTCTATCCCATAAGCTGTTTGCGAGGACGCCTGAGGAGGTGACGAAGGATGTGGCGATCAACCTTTACGGGGAGAAGGGGGAGGAGTTGATCTAGATGCCGAGAGGTTATGCGGGTAAGTTCCTCGATGTCGACCTCTCGAGGGGAACGGTCAAGGACACCACCTTCGATGATAGTATTCTCCGGAGCTACGTTGGAGGCAGAGGTCTGGCTGCTAAGATTCTCTGGGACCGCCTCGGGGATAGATGGAACACTGTGGACCCGGTGGGTCCAGACAACATATTTACCGCCCTCACGGGGCCGATGACAGGCATATACCCCGGCGCCCGCATCTGCTGCTCCGGAAAATCCCCGCAGAGTAACGGAATCATCGGCTCGACCTGTAGCGGCGAGTTTCCATCAGAGTTGAAGTGCACGGGATACGATGGAGTCATCGTCAGCGGGAAGGCTAGTAGTCCGGTCTATATCTTAGTCACGGACGACAAGGGGGAAATCAGGGACGCGAGTAGGATCTGGGGCAAAGAAGCCTTAGAAATGACAAAGATTCTGACAAAAGAGGTCAGAGATGAGCTTAAGAGAAGGACCCCCTTCGCCGCCAACTGTGAGCCGGGCTTCATCTACTGCGGTCCGGCAGGGGAGAGTAGGGTAAGAACGGCTGCAGTTATGCAGAAGCTGGCACATGCCGCGGGCTATGGCGGCTACGGCGCTGTCATGGGCTCAAAGAACCTTAAGGCCATAGTTGCAAAGGGCACGAAGCCGATGCCTGACGTGATGAGCCCTAGTACCGTGAACATCCTCAGGGAGAAGGTCGAAGAAGGCATCATAACTACTCGGGATAGGATGAGGCGATGGGGCACCGGGTACGGAGGATGGGAGGTAGCCGCTAGAAGTAGCTCGGAGCCCGTGAGGAGCTGGCAGGATGAGTGGCACGACGAGAGGGCCTTCGGCGGAGACAAGTTCGACGCCAAGTACTGGGTGAAGAGGTATTGGAGTGACTTCAACTGCGTCACAGGATGTCTGAAACTCGCTGTCATAAAGGCAGGACCTCTGAAGGGCGCGATAACGGATAACCCCGACTACGAGCTCCAAGCCTTCCTAGGCCCGAACCTAGGTGTCTTCGACCCGGGCGAATGCATATACCTCGCCGCCCTCATGGACAGCCTCGGCTTCTCAGGAATCAACGGCCCCAACACCCTAGCCTTTGTGGGTGAGCTCTATCAAAGGGAAATCCTGACGCATGACGACCTTGGCTTCGAACTGGAGTGGGGAGATGTCAAGGCCTTCGAACGTCTAGCGAGGATGATCGTTAGGAGAGAGGGCATCGGAGACGTCCTCGCTGAAGGCACGTACAGGGCGGCCTTGAAGATATCTCAGATGAAGGGCGTAGATGTCACTCCCTTTGCAGTGCACGTGAAGGGCGTCGAGATAGGGGCCCACGGAACCAGGAGCGGGCTGGACATGAACCCCATAGGCTACGCCTGCTCTGTACAAGGGGGAGACCACACCTCAAGGGTCGTTGACGCCTACACCGATATGCAGTCAGTCTACCAAGACTCGGCGGTCTACTGCTCCTTCTGCACCTTCGATCCAAACCTAGTCTGGGAGTTCCACCGCGCCCTGACAGGCTGGGACGTGACCAAGGAGGAATGGTACACGACGCTAGGCCCACGGATCATCCATATCCAGAGAGCTGCGGAACTTATAGGCGGACCAGACATCACATGGGACCCGGCTAAGGACGACGACAATCCACCTCGCTACTACGAGCCTCTACCATCAGGCCCCTTCAAAGGCAAGACGACGGATAGGGCGGTAGTTCAGGAACTGAAGAGGGAGTACTACAAGGCCATAGGCTGGGACGAGAAAGGGATCCCCAAGACAGAGACGCTACAAAGGCTTGGCCTCGATGACGTGGACAGAGTTCTCAGAAGAATTAGGAAGTGACCTCCAGCTCTAGGGTACTTGCCTTAGCTTGAGCTAAGGAATATACCCCCTCTTTTTCCAATCGGCTTGATCAAAGCTACACATAGTTCAGACCAAAATTCACGTCAAGTTACTCTCTCAGGTGGAGTCTTAGTTCGAGAAGACAGTCTCCTCGTCTTCGGACGCGTTCCAGCCGATGTCGTGCAATTGACAAAGGGCGTCTGGTTCTGTAAACTGGGCTCAGCGCGCGCTGAAGACGGAAGGGAGGCATCATCGCTGTTGCCCAAGCCGTGTTCCCTCCTCCATCCTTTTTTTGTCGCGCTGTAAGGTCGGCTGGATGAATGCCTTTCGTTGCGAACTGTTAGAATCCCAATAAAGATTAAGAAATAAAGTGCGTGGATCTCATTTTCTACTCAGGAACTGTTATGACGTGGAAGCAGCGGTTTTTGCCCCAGATTCTAGACTCTGGAACTTCCATCTTGACGTTAGGGTTTACTCCTGATGCGAGTCCTTCGAACCACCGCCACGAGTAGTTTCTGCATACAGCCTCCCAGGGAGCTTTCATTATTCTAACCGCTTCCATCATCGGGCAGAAACCTACGTTTTCGCCTATGACCTTGTTGCCATCTACCTTCAATGCGTCCTTGATTCCGGCGGCCTGCTCAAGAATAGCATTCATAACTGCAGCAACTGCCTCAGCATCACTCTTGATGATGCCCATTTTCTCCTTGACACTCTGACCCATGTACTTTCCGAGCTCATAGAAGTAGTCGCTGGCCACTTTGAGCGCAAAGTCTCCAAACTTCTCGTAGTTGGCCAACATGTATCCGATCGTCGCCATCTGGGGTTCCACATACCTCATCTGCTCTTCAGACAAGTCCAACTTTTTCACCTCTTTTCTACTCCTTGGTACTTGTATACCTCGGAGGTCGCGCACGCGCTTGCACTGGTCGCGCTAGCATGTTTGTACTAGTTGTACTAGTTTGGTTACGTCCCCTGTGCTGAAGATTCCGACTATCTCTCTCTTGTCCGTGACTAGTACTCTTCGTACACCGTTTTCAACCATGATCTTGACGGCGTCCTCAACATCCATGTCCTTATCTGCGGTAACAATCGCTATTGACATGAAATCTTTCACTCCAGCTTCCGCCCAATCATCTTTTCTAGCGACGATTTTCGATATGATGTCTTTTTCCGTCACTATCCCAACGTCCTTTCCTTCTCTCGTCACCAAGAGAGCACCGACACGTTCTTTGCTCATAATTCCCATTGCCTTTTGAATAGTCGAATCCTCATCGATCCTTAGAACAGGTTGCGTCATCAGCACTGATACTTTCATCTCCCAATATCACCTCTTCTCTTTTAGCGGCAGGCTTGAAGAAAATTCTTCTCTTCTAGCGTTAGGCTTATATACCGCGGTCGCTTATAAATATATTGTACCGCTACTATATGGGTGTGGTAAACTGCCTAGGAGAAAAAGAAGGGTGGATTGGGTTTACGTGAGCCTGCCCAAGGAGATCGTCGACAGGATCAACAAGGTCATTGAAGCCAGGCAGTGGGGTTTCAGGTCAAGGTCCGACTATGTCTTAGAAGCCGTGAAGATGGACCTCAGGACTCGAGGATACTATCCCTGAACAGCACCCCTCCACACTCGTCGTCTTCCTCTTCTTCTCTAGGAGAAGACGACTTGTACATCGCGCGCGCTAGGAGGTCAAAAGACTCCTTCAACAGATCACGGGAGCCTATGCGCCAATAACTGTCGGCATGATCGAGCAACAGAACGCCAAGATAGATTTCGCAATACCCTTGGAGAAGGTGATCGAGTAAAAATGGCAGAAAAAATATGGGAATATATTGCCAATGATATTCTGAGACAGCTCAAAGAAAGAAGGATGAATGAAAAATATTTATCTCAAGTTTATACTAATGAGGAAGTCGCCGGTTTCTACAATAGAAGATTTGACCTTGGAATACCTATGAGAACTGTAGATGGTAAATGGCCAGCATTAGGTGTAGAAGATATACGCGTTGATGGCAAAAGGGAAAGAGTGACGATATATAAACAGGGTTGTAGACTTGACTATTATAAAATTACTGAAATAGTGAAAAATGCCATTTTACTAAACTTAGAAACTCCTGATGTACCGAAGCATTATTTAGAGGGTGGAGCGGGAATTGAATACGAATTTTCTGAACCAAAACCAACGTGGCCTAGATAGAAAAAAGGTTATTTAGAACTTATGCTGGCTTTCTTTTTTATTGAAAAAATCCTAAAATTTATTTAATAGCGCGCGCTATACGACGATAGTCTCAGCGTGAGGAGGTTAATAACACAATATCTGGCGGAATGCCCACTATGGACTGAGCCACTATGGGGAAAGACTGGATCGATATGGATTCGCCAAGATTGGAATTAGGTTCTTTCCGCTAGGTATTGGAGCCATGAGAGATATGGTGCTTCTTCGCCCGCCTGCCAGAGGAGGGCTATCAACTCACCATAGTGGTGAATATCCTCAAGAGCGACCATGGTGAGGATGTTCTCTACGCTCGCAGTCATGGGTGGGTCCCTCCTCCAAGGCAAGACAACATCCCTACTGAGCTTCTTGGGCGTGAGCTTCTTCAGGTAAGCCTCACTCCTCACCTCCACATCCTCCATGAGGCGTTTCATCGACTCCATGTCCTTGAAATCATCGAAGGGAGGCTGGACCCAGTCTTTCGTCATCCCAGGGATCACGTAATGGATCATCCTAGACTCCATGAAGGTCAAGTGAAGGAAGACGTTCCTCATGGAGTCGAAGCTCGCACCGCGTGGTCTGACCACCTCGTCCCACGGCAGGTTCGCCAAGGCTTGGAAGTACCTCCGACGGGCTGCGTGGTTGTAACGGATGAGTTCAACGATATCCATGCTCTCGAAGTGGATGGTTCAAGGCTTAAGGCTTTTCATATCGAAGATGACTCCGCGTTATGACCACTATGGAACATTGCAGGCAACGTTTTTATCAGACCTTGCTGTAGGCGTACGGAAGGTGGTTTTTTGAAATACCGCAAATTCGGCAATCTTGGGATAGAGTTATCGGCGATAGGCTTCGGCTGTATGAGGCTGCCTCCAGATAACAGTCTGGCGATTCCGATGATTCGCCGTGCTGCGGAGCTGGGAATAAATTACTTTGAAACTTCCATAACTTACTGTCAGAACAGGAGTGAGATACAGTTAGGACTCGGTCTGAAGGGCATAAGAGATAAGGTCTACATCTCCACGAAGAGCCACGTTCATCGGAAGGGGGAAAGGGGTTTCGGAGGGATGCAGGAGAGGGACTCGACGGGGGAGGACTTCAAGAACAACCTTGAAGAATCGCTCCATAAGCTTGGGACGGATAGAGTGGACTTCTATCAGTTCCACGGCCTCACCTTGGAGAACCTGCCCATCGCCATGGCTGAAGGTGGGCCCCTTGACGTCTTAAAGAAAGCGAAGGAGAAAGGCCTCATCGACCACATCGGCTTCACAAGCCACGACAAGCCCGCCAATATCCTCAAGATTCTCGACACAGGCGAGTTCGAGAGCATGACCGTCTATCACAACCTGCTACAAACCAGGGGAAGAATCGAGAACCCCTTGCCCGCGATTGAGCACGCAAGGAAGCTAGGGATCGGGGTCATCGTCATGGGGCCTTTGGGTGGCGGCATCTTGGGAGTACCGATTGAGAAGCTTCGCGACCTTGTTCCAGGGACAGGGAGTCAGGTTGAACTGGCGTTCAGATACCTACTATCGGTTCCCGGAGTTACTACGCCCATCAGCGGGATGACGCGGATGAGTGACATTGAGGAAAACGCTAGGATTGCGAGCGAGTACGAGCCTCTGTCAGCGAATGATCTGGCGAGGGTAAAAGATGTCGTCGGCAAGTATTCCGCTCTAATTGAGAGGTTCTGCACGGGTTGTGGCTACTGTCAACCATGTCCTCACGGAGTCAGGATCCCAGAAGTGTTCAGGCTCATGAACTTCTACAACGCATACGGAGTCAGGGACTGGGCGAGGAAGCAATATGAGATGATGCGGTCCGGCGTCTTCCGCGGGAGCGTTGACCTCTGCGTTGAATGCGGTGAGTGCGAGAAGAAGTGTCCACAAGAGATTATGATTCGGGAGGAGTTGAAGAAGGCTCATAAACTCTTGACTGAAGACCGTTGAAATCTTACTAGGGAATCGCCCTTACGGTATCCTATCATTTCTCGCCGCTATTGGCATCTCCTCCATACTATATTTCACTAGTCAAACACGAAATTCTGGCATAGGCTTTTAGCTAGGTCGCGTCGTTCGAAAAACTGGAGGATCGCCCACTTCAGGAAGCCAATTCTAATATTCCATCCACCGCTTGAGAAATTCTTCGAGGCGATCGACGCATCTAGACAGTATTTTCTCCCCCTTCTCCCGAGTGGCCTTAGTCGGGTCTCCCGCGAAAGCTGAAGGCGTCGCGGCACTGCTTGGGTAGTATTGGATCACGGTTGGATAGGTGTTTGAGAGCGTCTCCTTCGGATACTCGATATGCATCTTCTCTTTGCGGACAAGGTCTTCCCTCAACGCTGTCATGACTGATGTCGCCAACTCGCCGGAGTGCCCCAGTGGAAGCTTGCTTTCCCCTAGGTCGCTTGAGACACTTCCGATGAATCTCCAAAGGTCTATCTGGGCTAGATGTACTCCCTTTGACGCTAGGTCTTGGCTTATCTCCTCAATAGTTGGGATGTCCGGGCCGTGGCCGTTGATGAAGAAGATTCGCCTCACCCCATTCTCCACGAGACAGTTGCATATTTCTTCGAGGTATGCCTTCAGAGTACTCGGCATCACCCAGAGGGTTCCCGGGAACTCGTTCCACGCCCTCGAGTAGCTTACGGGTATAGTTGGTGTTATGACAGCGTCCACGCGCCCATTGAGTCTTCTGGCCAGTTCTCCAACTATGAAGCACTCTATCCCCATGGGGTTATGAGGCCCATGGCACTCGATGGCGCCGATGGGCACGATAGCCAGCTTGGTTCTCGCGAAAGCCTCCTTCGCCTCTTCCCAAGTCGATTCTTCTAGGATCATGTTCGATCATCCTATATCTCGGGATTTCACTTTTTCGGGCTTGCGATGCTTGACTATAAATGATTTTTCAGGATTAAAATGGCTACCCATAACCCACATATATGCGCGCGTCTTCAAGTGAGAAACTAGCTAACGGTGAAGCATGCTATGGCAAACCTGCTAGACCCTCTAGTTGTCAAGGGGCTTAGACTCAAGAACCGATTGGTCATGCCCCCAATGGGGACCGACCTCGCTACCAACAAAGGCGAGGTCACAGAGAAACACCTCGCCTACTACAAGCCTAGAGCAAGAGAGATCGGCCTCGTGGTAGTCGAACACAGCTATGTCGACGGCGGAGGAAGGTTCACAGCCACACAGATCGGCATCCACGACGACAGCCTCATTCCCAGCCTCAGGAAACTCGTGAACGTCATCCATGACTCAGGCGCAATGGCCGCTATACAGATCAACCACTCAGGAGGAAAGTGCGTCGAAGCTGTCTGCGGTGCGCAGCCTGTCGGCCCTTCCTCGATTAAGTATTGGAGGGAGTCCACTCGGGGACTCGATGTCTCTGAGATCAGGGGATTGGTTCAGAGGTTTGGGGAGAGTGCCCGACGTGCTGTGGACGCTGGGTTCGATGCTGTGGAGATTCATGCCGCCCACGGCTGGTTATTGAACGAGTTTGCCTCGCCCCTGACGAACAAGAGGACAGACCAATACGGTGGGAGCCTGGAGAACCGATTCCGTTTCCCCCTAGAGGCGATCAGGGAGGTCAGAGGGAGAGTCGGTGAGGAGTATCCTGTATTCTTCAGACTCGGCGCGGACGACTTCACTTTAGGAGGTTTGACCATCGAGGAGAGCAAGATGATGGCTCCAAGGATAGTTAAGGCTGGGGTGGACGTGATGGACATATCATCGGGGATCTGCGGTATCTACCATCCGACTAACAGAGCGCCAGGGTTCTTCATTCCCCTAGCTGAGGAGATAAAAAAGGTAGTCTCGGTGCCCGTCATAGGCGTTGGAGGGATCAAGACGGCAGAACTCGCGGAACAATACGTCAGGGAGGGCAGAGTCGATCTTGTCGCTATTGGAAGGGCCCTGATGAACGACCCTGACTGGGGTGTCAAGGCTATGCGGTCCTTGAAGCGTAGAAGAGGATAGCCTACTCCCTCAACCTTGGTAACTCGAACGAGGTCCTAACGTCCTCTATCCTTTCCCCCAAGACCATGATCCGAGTCAAATCCGCCATGCCCAGGCCTCGTTCCTCAGCTTTCATAACATGCTTGACGTCGCGGATGTCAATTCCTATTATAGCTGCTGCGACCGTGTCCACGGCTACAGGGTCTCTCCCAGCTAAGACGAGGCCCAGAGGCTTGGCCTTTCCCGGAGGCAAGTTGGGTCCATCCCCCTCCATTGCGACAATTGCGTCCACTACGTTGAACTTCGGCGTTACAGCAGCGTGAACGTCGACGATCGCATCATGGAGCCCGACTCGATGCAGCAGCTTCTTCTCCTCCCTCGTGGCGATGCCGACACTCCAGTTCTTGAGGCAGCAACTCAACAGGGTGGCGACATGGGTCTTCAGAACGGGGACATTGATTGTGAGATCGACATTTGTGACCCTCCGTCCTACGCGTACATGGTCTAAGACAACGCCCTTGTGGACCTTGAGGTCTACACTGTCATAACTGTTCAGATCGACGAGTTCAACTTCCTTCTCCTGCGCCAGACGCTTGTAGCCAGCTGACTCGAAGGAGGCGAAGGTCTGGTATCCTCCGCTTGGGTACGCTGCGCCCTCCGCGATTACTATTCTTCCCGCGCCAGCTTCCTTAGCCATGTCGACCAAGACCGCTACTACTCTGGGGTCTGTGACTATGCTGTAGCCGGGTGGGGAGGGGTTCTTCACGTTTGGTTTCAGGAGGACAGTATCTCCCTCCTTGACGAGCTGATTCAAGCCTCCACATAGTTCAACAGCTTTTCTCACTGCGTATGAGACATTTGCTGATTTGGTCACGGATACCAAGCTACTCTCGGTCATGGCTAGTCAACAAAGAGATGCCGGACAATAACTACTTTTTGTTTAGAGAACACGAAGAGTGATCTTCTACGAATCCTGTTCACAACCGTTTAGCGCGCGCTCCCCTTCAATGGTACTGAAAGAAGGGCGACCCTTCATGGTTCTCGGCGCTCCGGGAGGTGGCAGGATAGTCAGCGCGTTATTGCAGACTATTACCAACGTGGTTGACCATGGGATGACTCCTGCTGAGGCAGTGGCCCATCCCCGCTTCTTCTGCCTCCACTCCGATATCATCGACGTGGAGGCCCGCATACCAGAGTACATCTGCGACCAGGTGGAAGCTAGGGGAAATCTCATAGCGAAGGCGCCTGCTAGCTATGCTGCCTTTGCTTCGGTCCAAGCTATCATGTTTGACTATGAGAATGATAGGGTGTTGGGAGGCTCAGACCCTAGGACCGGAGGCGTGGCCCTCTCGACCTAGGATGGGTTACCTTTAAGTGGAGTAGGGTATACCTCCTGGGCGAGGTATAATAGATGATCTACGAGTGGAGAGTCTATGAGATTCTGCCCGGGAAGATGGCGAATATCAACAACCGCTTCGCCAACATCACCCTCAAACTCTTCCAGAAGCATGGGATCAAGGTCATAGGCTTCTGGGAGGCCGTCGTCGGAACGAGCAACACGCTATACTACATGTTAGCCTTCGAGGACATGGCCCATAGAGAGAAAGCTTGGAACGCCTTCGCGTCAGATCCAGCGTGGATCAAGGCGAGGGCAGAGAGCGAGAGAGACGGTCCCATTGTGAGTCGGGTCCACAACATGCTTCTGAGGCCGACATCCTACTCCCCGCTCCAATAATCACATACTCCTCCTTTTTTCCTTGGATCTCCTTTTGTTGGCTTCTAACCAAGGCTGAGATAGGGCTGAGAAGCGAATCTATCTTACAATTGTTGAGTTGAAGAATCTCTCTTGGAACTCTGTCAACGCCCTAATCTGTTCGTCGGTATAGTCCTTGCCCTCCGGAACCAATACTAACTTATCGTCTCCATCCGGTCTATGTATCACAGCGATGCATTTGCCAGTGAACTCCTCCAGTGGTTCGAAGACTCCTAGGACATAGACATCGAGGGAGGCCCCATCAGGAGATACTGTGCTTGGGACATATCCGTAGTTGACTGGATAGATGAATCCCCAAGCGGGATGTTTTGAACCGAGGGGCCTATCTATTACCGCAGTGACGAGCTTCCCCAAGAAATCTTCAGGCTTCGAAACCGTGCTCATTCCAAGTCAAGGAGTTTAGCTGGATTCCGTCTTGCCATCGTGTCAATCTCAGCCTCAGCAATTCCCAGGGCTAGGAGAACCTTGATGAACTGCCGCATTCCATCGATGGGGTGGGGGTTGTACGGTTGGCCGAAGTCAGTCGCCATAATGCACTTCTCAGCGCCAACCCGCCTTATTCCTTCGACTATCCTACTCGGGTCGAGGCGATTTCCATAGGGCATGCAGGAGCCGTAGCAGTACTCTAGCATTGCCCCCATGTCCACAAGCCTAACCAGCGGGTCCAGTGGCCAGTCCGTCGCTTCCCAGCCCGGGTGAGTGATTAGGATTTTCTTAACCCCTGTATCACGAGCAGCTTTCACTAAGGCAAAGTCTTCTTCCAAGGAAAGATGACATGTGCCCAGTACGATATTGGCATCCGCCACCAACCCGAGGGCCTCGCCGACTTGGGGGATTAGTTCGCCCGAAGGGTCGAGGATGCTGATCCCCTTTACACTCAATCTTGGTCTCCTGGCGCTCTCGACTAATGTGTGCTTAGGATATCCTGCGACACCGATCTTCTTGATGTGATTTGCAGCATGGAGAGTCGGCATCCACACTTCCTTGGCGCCGAAGCCGATGGCCGCCTCGACGGCTAAAGGATTGATTCCTCCAACAGGGTAGTTGAGGACAATTCCTCCGAAGACTTGGATGCCGGGGACGATCTTCGAGATGATCTGTGCGCGGTCGGCGTTGATGGCGTGGTGACTCTTGAAGAGTACCGCCTCATAGCCTGCGTCCCGCATCTGCCTTGCTAGATCGAGCTCCGTGAAGGGTCTTTGGGAGAGGTCTGGGGCTGTGTGGACGTGGAGCTCGCAGACTCCGTGGAGAAGCTCCCTATCAGACTCAGGAAGTTCGATCATGACTATCAACCACCCTAAGGAGACATCTGTCCTTTTCGATTTCAGCTATCTTGGATGTATATAAGACCACTCTTCCCAGCGGATTCGAAGTTATTTAAGCAACATGCTACTGCAAGGTCACTTCAATACGGAGGTCTGAGATTATGGGTCTACTAGATGGAAAAGTCGCCATAATAACAGGGTGCGGAAGAGGCTTCGGCGAAGCCATGGCCAAGCTCTTCGCCAGCGAAGGCGCCATGGTCTCCATCTGCGACATCATCCCCCTACAAGAGCTGGAAGACAAGGTCGGTTCAAAGATTCGAGCCTCAGGCGGACGAGTCCTCTGCCATGAGACCGACGTCTCTAAGGAGGATCAGGTTGGCCTCGTGGTTCGAAGGACCTCAGAAGAGCTCGGGACCGTCGACATCCTGATAAACAATGTCGGCATAGCCGGGCCTACAGAGGACTGCTGGAAGATCACCTTAGAGGAATGGAATCATACACTGGATGTTAACCTAGGTGGAACCTTCCTCTGTACTAAGGCGGTTCTGTCAGAGATGATCCGTAAGAGATGGGGCCGAATAATCAACCTCAGCTCTGTAACGGGTAAGAACCCTCTCGCACATAGGACTCCTTACGCAACCTCGAAGATGGGAATCATAGGCTTCACCCGAACCCTCGCGACTGAGGTGGGACGATACGGCATTACGGTGAATGCGATCTGTCCAGGCAACCCTGGGGGTGAGCGGAACGTCGAGTTGGTTAGGGACCTGGCTAAGTACCTTGGTAAGCCCTTCGATGCTGGGGCTTGCAGGATGAGGTTTGAGGAGACGAGGAGAAAGGGCGTCCTCGCAGGGAGATATTTGGCTGGAGAGGGGTTCTCGCAGACATTGATACTGCATGAGGATGTGGCTCGTCTAGCTCTCTTCCTATCCTCGGATGTGGCCGGCAAGATCACTGGTCAGGACATTAACGTGGACGCTGGGATGGTCATGTGGTGACTTGTTTCTGAAACATCTGTGGACATAAGGGTAGTCAGGCATAAATGTAGAGGAGGGATAGGTTCTTCAAGGCATATTTCTTTTCATTCTGACTGGCTTGGCCTATCTTAAGGTTTCTGAGCATTCTCTGAAGCTGATTCTATTCTGGTGAGCATCTGTTTCCCATAGCTCGTGACTAGGAATCTCCTATTTTCTTCTCTGATTGCGCCAATGTATTGAAGGAAGTCCAGAGTTTCATTCAGTTCTTCAACTGACAGATTTATTTTGTTTCTTATAAGGGATGTGTTGTGTTCTCCAAATTCACCAAGAGAATCTAACATTTTTAGAACTGTACCATATTTTTCTAGGCTTGTCTTATAGGCAGTCCTTCTCGTTCCCACTCCCTTCTGCGTCCACGAAATAGGGTTCTAGAAACCTAAGATTTGTGATAAAAGATTCTAGAACAGTCAAGCGTCTGATCCTTTTTCTTCAGGCGCAAGACATCGTAGGGAGGCTGAGGGAATTATCGAGCCTCTTTGTAGAGCTCCTCTAGGACTTTGGTTTCGCCTTCCTCGCCCTCACTAGAGCCGACCTCACTCCCTCAGTCATGAAGGCTACATCCCCGCCTAGGTTGACGAGGCGGAACCCTCTCTCGATGGTCTTCTCCGCCGCCTCCGTTAGGGCAAGCATCCCTGGAGTTACATCATAGCGTTTGGCTGCGTCCAGAACTTTCCCTATGGCCTCTTCGAACTTGGGGTTGTTCCATTGGCCGTGGATTCCCAAGGTCCATGAGAGATCGTGAGGTCCGACGAAGAAGACCTCTATCCCGTCTACGGTGAGTATGCTGTCTATGTTATCCACAGCCTCCTTAGTCTCGATCTGAGGAATGACGAGGATCTCATCATCCGTCGTCCTTTCATAGTCGGGGTCATGCATCGCTGCCCTGCGCGGTCCCCAGCTTCTGATCCCTCTTGGTGGAAAGGTTGCGTTCCGCACGGCCTTCACCGCGTCCTCCTTAGTATTGACGAAGGGGACGATGACTCCGTGGGCGCCGATGTCCAGTGCTCGGTTGATCATTGCCAAGTCGTTCGCCATGACCCTGACGATGGGCGTCGATTCGGAGTTGCTTAGAGCCTGCATCATGCTCTGGACGGTATCGATGCTCAAAGGTGTGTGCTGGGTATCGAAGTTGATGTAGTCCAGACTTATCCCCGAAAGGGCCTCAGCTACATCTGGGTGGCCGATGCTGAGAGTTATCCCAAGGGCGACTTTCCCCTGTCTCAGAGTCTCCTTCAACCTATTTCTCAAGGGCAATCACCGAATCAGAAGTAATCAACCTCACTGCATAAAAACCCTCTGAAGCCAACATGCAATTGCTCGGACGCTTCACGACCAACTCTCAATACCGAAAAGTAGGATATACGATGCGAAGACGAGACTCAACGCGAGCGAGTTAGGGTTGGATGTGCAAAAGCTTAAACTTCCTGCTCTCGATTCACAGATAGAGGGGACAGGCAGATGGGAGAGGCTAGAATCGACTTAGATCCTTTCCTAGATAAGTTGGAATTAAGTTCCGCCGAGAAGAAGGTATACGCGTTCCTCCTTAGAGGAAGGAACTCGAAGGCCTCCGACATCTCTCGTGCCTTGGACATCTCGACAACTAACATCTATCCTGTGGTGAACCAACTCGTCGAGAAGGGTCTAGTGGAGATCTCCATAACCCGACCCGCAACCTTCATCGCGATACCCCTTGATAGAGCTTACAGTCAGTTGATCCTTAACTATCAGAAGGAGATGGACGACAAGCTCTCAGCCCTCAAGAAGGCCAAAGAACAGTTGGAGGATGTTCTGAAGACTCAGGAAGCACAGGATACTTCCTTCGAAAAGGATAAGTTTCAGATAATCAAGGGCTTCAACAACTCAGCTTCGAGGATGCTATCCACTCTAAGCAGGGTAGAAAGGGAAGTTCAATTGGCGATGAGGATGGAGAAAACCCTCCTACTCGAGAAAACAGGTTTCTTCGACGCTCTGAAGGATGTTCAGGCCAAAAAGGGCTTTCAGGCTCGACTGTTCCTCGACCGAAACTTGAAGAATCTTATTGGGAATCTAGGGAAGAATGTTCAAGCGAAGTGGGTCAAGACGGAGGCGATAGCCCACGAGGTCCTCATAGTGGACGACGAGGTATTCTATAGCCTGAAGGACAGCAGAGACCCAGAGGATATACTTTTCCTCTGGACGAACTTCACGAAGTTCAGATTGATGTGCGGCCGCGTTTTCCAAGACCTCTGGGAGTCCAGAGTATCAGGTTCTGAAGGAACATCTGCTTTCGCCTTGACAGCTACCACGAAGATTTGGCTTGCCAGCCTATTCGAGGCCTGTGGCCTACCGCTTCGTACAGACGAGAAGCTTGTGGGCGCGTCGGGAGTAGAATACACGGTTGACTTAGCCCTCTGGCCGGCCGAGAAGAAGCCTATTGTCTTAGACGTTCTTCCCTCCAAAGCCGCTAATGACAGCTCACTAATCAGCCTCAGCATCAAGACATTCGACATTCGCAGTAAGGTCTCGCAGTCCATTCTCCTAGTCCTAGGTGAACTGGAAACAGCGATCAAGGAGATTCTGGATGAGGGAAGCCTGAAGGTTGTAGAGGTAGTAATCTAGTCCGCGAATAATTCGATTGAGTGTTCGCCAATATCAAAACGAGCGGCTTTTAGGGACAAGGCACATTCTATCTGCAGGGAATTGAACAGCCGACTCATTCTGGCCCTCCTTAGGCTTCAGGAGAATTCTCGTATCTCAGAGGAATCGTTCCTAGAGAAGTTCGGTCTTCCTGAGGAGAAGACAAGGAAGGCCTTGAGGGAAGCCTCCCGCCTCGGATTGGTGCAGATCATCGATGGATGCCTTCAAGTCTCACGAGTAGGGCGTCTAAGATTGGTCCTTAGGTGTCTCGAAGATGGGGTTGATGTGGAGCGTGTATGCGAGGCTGCTGGCTGGAGGGAATTCGAAGACCTTGCGGCTATGATTCTCGGGAGCGATGGTTACGTGACGAAGAAGCATCTTCGTTTCCGATCCGATGAAAAGGGCTATGAGGTGGACGTTCTCGCCTTGAAGATCCCTTGGTCCTTGGTCGTGGAGTGCAAGCGCTGGAGGAGTTGGCGGCCGGGCGCCCTCAGGAGGGTTGCAGACGTTCATAAAGGAAGGGTGTTGGCGCTAGCGGATGTTCTTCCAAGCCTCCGAGACAGATTGGGCGATAGTATGCACCGCGACATAAAGCTAGTGCCCGTTGTTCTAACGCTCTCGGATACACCTATGAAGATAGAGAATGGTGTACCCTTCGTCCCCATCAGCAAATTTCAGAACTTCCTAGAGGAATTCGCTGGCTATGTTGAGGACTTGGCAGTCTTCACCTGCCCTCCTAGAAAAAGCCCTGAACACTAGCGGAACTCATTTCTCAAAACTCGGTTTTCGACGAAAATTATGATTGACGACAACTGATTATGATTCTTCGTGCTTCAGAGGACGTGAAGATCTAGATTAACCAAGCCCTCAAGAACTCAGGGAAGTTTGAACGGCCTCCTCCTTCTTCGATTTCCTGCGCGCGCCTTAAATACAGAGCGATTGCAATAAATTAATTGGTTGGGGTGAGAAATTTGAGTTCGAAGCACGGCGCGCGCTCTTCGAAGTATATTGAGGAGATGCTCAACGTTCCTGTTGGAGAGGGTTGTGAGTTGAGACTTGAACCAATAGCCGTCTCCATGTCGGATAGTGCCACCACTTTGGTGGAAAAAATGATAAAGGATAACATTGGGGCTGTCGTCGTCGTTGAGAAGGGCAGGCCGGTTGGGATAATCACCGAGAAGGATTTGTTGGAGAAGGTTATCAAGCCTCTGAAGGATATGGATCTGACGTTGGCAGGGGATACGATGTCGAAGCCTCTCATCACCATTGAGTCTGATCGCCCTATGAAAGAGGCCTTGGAGCTTATGCGGAAACATAACATCAGAAGGCTGGTTGTCACAAAGGAAGGAGCTCTCCTTGGCTTGGTTACAGAGAGAAGATTTCTAGAAGTCGCCTTCCTCATAACGTAACCTCCGATACACTTAATATGCTTTAGCATGGCTATGCTGTATGGAAGGATGTTTGGCTTGACAAGAGAAGATATCATACAATGCCTGACTGACCGCAAAAACGGGGAGAACAGCAGAAAACTATTGGCTTTCTGTAGAGAGCCAAAAACAATGAGCGAAATGGGAAGAGCTGGCGTCAGAGGAGATTTATTCAAAGTTCTCGTAGATTTGAAGAAGGCTGATGCTCTCGCATTTGCAGACGGCAAATACTTTGCTACACAGCTAGGCCTTGATGCCCTGAAGCCCTTAACCTAAATAGCAACATCATTTTTTCTTTCCAATTCTTACCAATGTTCTGTCGGTGATCAGCCCCAGATTTCTAAGGTACTAGGGCGTGCTCATTCTACATTATCCATCAATTCCTTATCTGAATCACCTCATCCGGTAATATTATTGTTAATCATAACAATTTCTCTTCTTTACCACATTCAAGGCTTCAGCAACTAGTTACTTGCGTATCCGGTATAAGATTTATACCTAGAACCGACTTAGTCTCTTAAGAATAGTGAAAAAGATTTTATATTCGTCAAAAACTAATGACGAGTTTGATGCGAGATGAAGTTTCTTATCCTTCAGAAAATCAATCAAGTTCCAATAAAGACTTGGGCTAAGCTACTTCCCACCCAGTTCAAATACCTCGACGATCTAGAAAGGGAAGGAAAGATCGAGAAATCATATCATTTAATAGGCCAGAAAACAAACCTCTTGATAGTCGATGTGGGTTCAGAAGAGGAACTTAAGAGGGTAATAAGTGAGGACCCCTTATTCTTCTACAGTGGGAGGGAGGTCTACCCCCTAACTACCCGAGAGGCTCACAAGAAGTATTTACGGCAGCTCATCGGAACGTAGAGAAAGGAGGAGGCCGCGTGCCTCTTGCCGATTCTATGAGCGAGCTATCGGAGTCTATTCTTCGACCCATGCTATGGCCTGAGATGGGCACTGTCTTATGGCATATTCAATCGTTTCCTCGTCCGCCCCTTCTTGGTCCACCGCATAGGCCTTTCCTTCCTTGTTCATTGCGAAAACATAGAGTGCTCTTGTTATGCAGACTTGGTCTCCAGTGCATAGATCCAGATCCACTCTAAGTCTTCTCATGTCCCATCAAGTATCGTGACGAGATTCTGTGCTTATAGAAGTTTGACTCTCATTAGATAAGCTTCAACCTGAGTATATCATCCTAACATTTATCTCAACTATCGGAATTCATAAAGTATGTGCAAACCTTGATTACAGCTACATATGCCAGGTGAGATCTTATTCTTATCTAGGGACAGCCTACTAATACTGTAGATTATATGGGGTTACGGCATTGAGTCTCAAGCCTAAGATGGTAGATCTGTTGTATCTATTAGGTGGCATATTCGTCGTTGTTTACCTCATCTTGACGACAATTCATCTCTAGGATAATCTATTGTGGAAGCATGTCCTTGCTCCTGTGTGGCAGGCAGGCCCCTTCTGTTCGACTAGGTAAAGGACTACGTCGAAGTCGCAGTCGACGAGGATATCATTGACGGTTTGGACGTTACCTGAGGTCTCTCCCTTCCGCCAGAGGCTCCGCCTCGACCTGCTCCAATAGTGAGCGTATCCCGTCTCCATCGTTCTTCTTAGGGCCTCCCCATTGGCGTAGGCGACCATGAGGACCTCCTTGGTCCTACAGTCTTGGGTTACGACGGGAACAAGGCCCGTCGAAGGATCAAACTTCAATTCCGAGACATCCACGTTCATGGCATCTACTCCTAGAACAAGGTTAGAGCCTCCCTCAAGGTGAAACGACCCTCATAAAGAGCCCTACCAACTACCGCCTCAGCCACCCCGATTTCCCTCAACTTCTCAAGGTCGTCGAGACTCCCTATTCCACCAGCAGCAATAATCTTTGCACTCGGAATCCTTGCGCACTTGGATAGGGTTTCCAGGTCAGGGCCAGTCATGAGGCCATCGCGCCTTACATCCGTGAGGAGAAATATTCTCACACCCATCCCAAATAGGTTCGAAAGAGCCTCGGTCAACACCAACTCCGTGCTCCGCCCCCATCCTCTTGTTACAACCCGGTTTTCGAAGTAGTCCAAGGCCACGACTAGGCGCTCGTTGCCCACGTTGCCGAGCAGTTGTCTAAACTCTTCAGTCTTCTCGAAGGCTAAGGTTCCGACCAAAGCCCTAGAGGCTCCCAGTCCAAGAATCTGGATCACGTCCGTGGCGCTTCGGAGACCTCCTCCCACCTGCACAGGAATCCTTACTTCCCTCAGTATCCGCTGAATAAGGACTCTGTTATCTCCTCTCCCCACAGCGGCGTCTAGGTCTATCACGTGCAGAAAGCGGGCTCCCTCCCTCTCCCAGTGTAGGGCTGCCTGCGCTGGGTCTCCGAAGGCTCTGTAGTACTTGACCGTCTCGGGGTCGCCCCTAGATAATCGGGCGATCTGCCCATTCATCAGATCCACGGCCGGGACGATCCTCAACTGCTTCACTTGCTAGATCGAGCCTTTCGCACTTGGAATGATCTTTGAGCCGGGAGAGATGGTGACCGCCTGTCTTAGGGAGAGGGCTAGGGCTTTGATTGCTGTCTCGACTTTGTGGTGGTCGTTGGTGCCGTATTGGACATTGACGTGGATGGTGGCTCTGAGGGAGACGGCTAGGGTTTCGAGGAAGTGGAGAAGATCCTCTCTAGCGACATCCTCTAAGGAGTAGGAGGCTATGGCCAACTCGATCTTGGCGTAGGGTCGAGTCACCAAGTCTACCGCTGCTATGGCAAGAGCGTCGTCCATGGGGACTATGGCGTATCCGAAGCGGTTTATACCTACACCCTCCCCCAAAGCCTTCCTCATGGCCTCCCCGAGACATATTCCAACATCCTCTATCACGTGATGCTTTAGGTCGCCTCTACCCTCGATCTTCAGGTCGATTCTGCTGTGGACTCCGAGGGTACGCAACAGGTGGTCGAGGAAGGCCACGCCAGTAGCGGTCTCGACTCTACCTTCACCATCTAGGTTGAGCCTTACGAATATCTGCGTCTCTCGGGTCTTCCTAGTGACTTCGGCCTCTCTCATTGCTTCAACCCTCCGATGATATCTAACAGTTCAGGGAGATCGTTGACTGAGGGGAAAACCACCTCCGCCCCCATCTTTACAAAGTACGAGCACACTTCATCCTTAAAATTCACTAGGTCGCAAGCTCCGGCGAAGGCGAATCGAGGAAGGATCTTATTGGCTCGCTGAACCATTATCAGATCTTCCGCGGAGTCGCCGATATACAGGCAACATTGGAATCGACCAAGTGTTTCTACCGCTTTCAGCAGAATCTCTGGATTGGGCTTGTTCAAGAGTGGCTCATAACTCTTCCCTTCACCGGAACCGTGACTCGAGTCGACCATCAAGAATAGGAGATTCCTGAATTCGAAGTTGTCGAGCAATTCGCCTAAGGTCTTCTTCGCTGAGTCGTAGTCCCTCCCAGAGATGATCCCAATCCTCTCTCTACCAAAGCGAGCCACGAGCCTACTCAATGTCTCTAGGGATATGGCTTGAGTTTCCCTCTCGACGAAGCCTCTTCTAGTATAGAACTTCGGCTCGACCTTGAACTTCTGGCGGAAAAGCTGAGGGCCATAGAAGATTTCGTCGAAGACCCGTGCCACGATGCTGGCCTCGACTGGGTGACCCAGGAGCCTCTTGGCTTCGTTCAAAAGTTCTCCGTACCCCTCCTTGGTGAGAGTTTTCTCTAAGGATACAAGGCCTGTCGAGTCTGCTCTTCTAGCCAAGTTCATAATCGCCTCCCCCACGCGCTGCCATGAGGATTCTGAAAACCGAGGCTGAATACCTTCCAATAGAATTCTTTCTCTGGCAGCGGGGGATGTATTCGCATAGACTGTTTCCACTTCCTCCCCTGAGAGGTATGTGTGGATGCCTAGGAGGAGGGCATAGGACACGTCCCAGTCGTTGTTGAATCCCCCGCTCCTCTTCAGTTCCAAGACGACACGCCGAAAAGGCAAAGAGTTAGGGACATCCAGGCCCATGAGTTTCTTCGCCACAAACTTGACAGTTTCAATGGTGGTGGCATCGTAGGACTCTCTAACGTCCACGAGGACTCCGTCGCAGTCGAAGAAGATTGAGTCGATCCTCTGAAGGCCGCTAATCTTTGATGAGAGGACCCATGCCTTGCCCGATGAGACCTCGACCTCCACGTATCTTTCCCTAGACATCAACTACCTCCCTCAGGGCGTCTAGGAATCGGTCGTTCATCTCCGCTGTTCCCACAGTGACACGAAGATACCTCTCTAGACCGGGAGAATCATAATATCGGATCAGGATCGCCCTCTCGGCAAGATCATCCCTAACTTGACGCGCCTCCCTCATCGTCTTGAAGAGTATGAAATTAGAATCGGAGGCATAGGGGGAGACTCCGGGGATGCGCTTCATAGCGCTCATGAGGCGGGCTCTCTCAACCTTAACCCTTTCGATAGCGGCTTCCACTAGATCGAGGCGCTTCAGAACTCTCAGAGCCATTTCAAGGGAAACCGTATTGACATTGTAAGGAAGCTGCATCCTCCTCAGAGCCGATGCTATCTCAGCGGATGCCACCGCGTACCCTATTCGAAGCCCGGCGAGGCCGAAGGCTTTGGAGAAGGTTCGTAGAACCATGAGGTTCCTGTATTTGTGGATCAAATTAACTGTGGAGTAAGGTGCATACTCAACGTAGGCCTCGTCTATTACGAGGAGGCCGTCAAACCTCTCTGCCAAGGTCTCGACTTGTTCTGTCGGGAACTGGTTTCCGGTGGGATTGTTGGGGGAGCATAGGAAGCAGATGTGCGTTGACTTCTCACATGCGGTTAGGATGTCTTCAACATCTAGGCTGAAGTCTTCCTTCAGGGGAACTTCGATGAACTTGCGGCCAAGATTGCTGGTGATGACGCGGTACATGACAAAGGTGGGAGTGATGGAGACCGCGCTAGCCTTTCTCTTGAGGAAGACTCTTGCGACAATCTCTAAGACGTCGTCGGAGCTGTTTCCTACCACGATTTGGTCCGGGGATACGTTGAGATATTCGGTCAAGGCGGCGGTCAATCTAGTCTTCTGATCGAGGGGGTAGAGGCGGGTGTCCAAAAACCTGGAGAGTTGGCATAGTTCAGAGGCCGTCAACTCTGCTGGGAATATGAAGTTCTCATTCGCGTCCAGTTTAACGATGTCCTTGAGCTCTAAGCCGAGGCGCTTCGCTAGGGAAAGGACGCCTTCACCCGGAACATCATACTCGTCAGCCGCCCCCATGTTTCTGAGCTGCCTTCTCAGCCATGGAGAATCCTTAGTCATCCCCAAATCTCCCTGCCAAGGCAAGATAATGATTTGGCAATCCCTCCCGCTCCGAGAGCGTCTTCGCTGGTCGAAGCATCGTCTTCAGGGTTGACCTCCTACATTCGACCACTGGAATCATCTTCACATAATCCAGAACGGATAGGCCAGAGTAGGTCTGGGCGAAGCCCATCGTGGGAAGAACATGGTTGGTGCCGAGGCAGTAGTCGCTCGCGGCAACAGGGGTGTACTCCCCTACAAGGATTATGCCTGCAGCGGTAACCTTCTCTGCCAAAAGTCTAGGGCTGTGCGTCAGTATCTCAAGGTGCTCCGGCCCGAATCTATTCACGAAGTCAAGGGCGTCATCCATGGAGTCGGCGAGGAGCAGAGCGCCTTGCCTGCCAAGGGCTTCTTCGGCGATTTCTCTGCGCTCAAGCGTAGTGAGTAACTCCTCGATCTGTCTGGAAGTCTCCTCGAGGACTCTGCGCGAAGTCGTTACTAGGATAGGGATGTTGTCGGGGGCGTGCTCGGCCTGAGAGATAAGGTCCAAAACTACGCACCTTATATCCGCCGAGTCATCTGCCAGAACGAGGATCTCGCTAGGCCCCGCAGGGAGGTCGATCGCAACCACATCATTGACCATCCGCTTCGCCACAGTCACGAACTCGCTGCCGGGCCCAACTATCTTGTCCACGGGCTGGATAGTCTCTGTTCCATAGGCCATCGCGGCGATCGCCTGAGCCCCGCCAACCCTATAGACTTCATCCGCACCGCATAGATCGGCGGCGACGAGGACCATCGGCTCTATTTCACCGTCCCCAGAAGGAGGCGAGCACATCACTATTCTAGGCACTCCTGCAACCTTAGCGGGTACTACTGTCATCAGGACGGTGCTGGGATAGGCGGCTCGTCCTCCCGGAACGTAGCATCCGACGCTTCGAAGAGGCCGGGTGACTTGGCGCAGCCTGATCTTCCCATCGTCGTACACGTAGTTGACTGCATCTAGTTTCCTCTTCTCGATTCTAGCGATTCTTTTTCGCAGGTACTCTAAGGCGCGAAGGTCGTTTGGGGTTACCTTGTTGCGCGCTTCTGCTATGTCGGGTTCGCTCACCCGAAGGCCCTTCGAGGAGAGATCGGCTCCATCAAACATACGCGTAAAATCCAAGAGAGCCTTGTCTCCCTCGACTCGCACCCGGTCGAGGATATCCTTAACCTTCCTCTCTAGGACTGAGTCCCTGGTTCCAAGGGTTGTGCGTTTCTTTAAGAGTTCCTCACCTAAGTCTGTGAGGAGGCCTGTCCTAATCGTCGTCACTTGTCAGCTTCCTTCCGTTGATGTCTTCGAGGGAGAGTATCTGCCTCGGCTCATGGACCACTAGGCCTTGGGCCAGCCTCCTGAGGGTGGGCAGAATCTTCAGGAAGTCCTTACGGTCTATGACAGTATTGACCGAATACCAGCCTTCCTTGGAGAGACGGCTTACAGTCGGGCCTTTAAGGGCGGGTAGGTTCTTCACTAGTTCATCTAGGTTCTTCTCCTCGACGTTGACGAAGATGTGGATCTTCTCCCTGCCCTCGACGACTCCCCTTAGAAGCGTTAGAACGTCGTAGATCTTCTCCTCCTTGTCGTGGTCCTTGAGGGCATCTCGGTTCGCAATTAGGACTGCTTCTGATTCTTGGACGGTCTCGATGACCTTGAGGTTATTCTGTTCCAAGGTCGTCCCAGTCTCTGAGACATCGATTATGGCCTCAGCGTTCTCCGGCGGCTTCGCCTCCGTGGCCCCGAAGGAGAGGATTATGGTCACATTCGGGTTCGTCCCCCTCCTCAGCCAAGGAGTGACCACTAGGGGTTCGGCGTCACCAAACCTCTTCCTGTACTCTTCGTTAGACATGACGAAGCGGGAGGCGATGTTCAGGTACTCCGTCGAGATGCGAACATTCCTTCCTTGACTCCAGAACCGTCGAAAGAGGCTTGAGAGCGAGTCCACATCAGTCCAAGTCTTCGGGACGGCGGCCACCATCTTTATCCCTCCATAGGCTAGGGGGAGTAGGGAGACAGCATCTGCACCTGTCTCTTCAACCCAGTCTTGGCCTGTGATTCCGATCTCGTTCGTCCCCTCAGCTACTAGGATGGGGATCTCTTGGGGTCTCAGGATCTTGAGTTCAAGCTCAGGGTCGTTGATTGTGGGGCGGTAGGTCCGGCTCTCCCCCGAGAGGATGTATCCTGCTCTTCTAAGGATCTCGTACGTGTCATTCTCAAGGGAGCCCTTTGGTATCGCAAATCGTATCCTAACCATAGAAGATACTCCTCAGTGATTTCGAGATTTTTCGTGTTGAGGGAAAAGTGGATTCTTCGACGCGTCCGCTAAGGATTTGAGCACAGGAGGATATGAACGCAATCTCCTGTGAAGGTCATCTCCCTCGCCACTGAGACCGTTACATCCACGGGTACACTATATTAGCATTTCGGGGAGTAAACAGATGTTGACATGCGAAATATTGGATGATGGGCATAAGTCCAATATTTTGAACCCCCTCCGGACATACCATAAGTTCTGTCTTCATAGGGTGGGTATTAAGACTCCCTATCCTACAGGCTCATAGTCTCCTGTTTTGTTAGACAGGGGTGTTTGTTTAGATATTGGAGCAGCAGTTGCAAGACAGCCTTGTCCATCGCTGCAATCTCCTCACGTAAATACTGCCAAGTAAAGAGGTATACACTCTCAGGGACATTGATAGCCTTCCTAAACTCATTAAACTCCTCCTCATGCGATCTGCCATCCCAGTTGAAATTTAGCATATTCACAATCGCTATAAGATGAGGCTTCAAACTCCACGTTCTTGCCAGTTCGCATCCAAGCACCATATTGCGAAGGAGCTGATAGAAACGCTGAAATGTTTCCTCCCAGTTGCCCGGCTTTACGAGGAGGGGCTGCACATAGGATTTATAGTCTTGAGGAATTAGTCCCTTGGTTTCGCGATTCCAAGCCTTCATCTTTTTTCCCGGCCGCCCCAATTTGCTCTCGATCATGAGCAGATATTTCTCACCTCGCAGCATGATGTCGGTCTCAGTCTGTTGTCTACGTCCTCCCCTTCCCCAGGGCTCTATTTTGTCAAGGGCGGGCAGGATTCCTGCCTCAGGGTCTCGCTGATTGAGGGGACGATGCCAGTATAGTACGTGAAACGTGTCCGTAAGACCGAGGTGATTAGTCAGGGCACCTAGTAGCTCATGCTTTTCGAGGGTGCGGAAGAGATTCCAAGAAAGGGCGTCCTCGCTGTTTGCACTTGCGAGTTTGGGAAATCCTTTGGCTTTGCCAGAGGTGAATCGGTCTTTTTTCTGAGAGGCTTTCCATTGGATCGCTGGCAGATGTGAGTCGACAATAATATTGTCTTCCCAACGACGATAGACCTTCACGCCAGACTTAGTGATGAGATAGTTGCTCATGGTTTCACTCCTAGTTGTGGTCCCTTTAGTTCTCTTCAAGGCCTGTGAGATCAGACAACGTATTTCTCAGAGAGAAAGATATATCAAAGTTTTCTTGAGTCAGAATCTCTAGCAGTTTCGATCTGAGCCTGATGTGACTTCTTGGAATTGTGCTTCACTCGATAATGTATCTCCTCTGGAATTATGGATCTGATTCGCGAACGCTAGGCTTCGATTTATTGGAGGAAGCGCCTCCATCCAATAAAGTGGAGGCTGAGCCTCGCAGGGGTGACGCGGGAGAGGACGCGTCGCTACGAGAGTCTCTCGGGAGATGCCCAAACACAAGCTGAAGAATAGCCCTCAGTCCTTTCTCTCTTGAGATAATTGTTCCATAGCTCAAAGGAGATTCGACCTTGAAGTTGAATCGCATTCCGCGCTTCCTAGGGGTATCAGAGTCTAGAGCTGGTTGAGCCGCTGAGTCTCCGTCTCCCTTCCGCTGAAAATCCACGACTTGCGCTAGTCCAGGCAAGGCATCGGGGGAAGTTGTTTTTTATCAGCGGTCTACACAGACACGTCTGAGGTGCCTTGAACTGCGCAGTACCGGCTTCGACATAGTCAGATATGAACCGAGATTTGAGAAGGCGGTTGTTGACCTGTGGAGAAAATGCAATCTAGTTGTTCCTCAGAACGACCCTGTTCAGGATATTCATAGGAAAGTCGCTTTTCAACCAGAACTATTCCTCATCGCGTTGCTAGACGGCGAAGTCATAGGTTCCATTATGGTTGGCTATGAAGGACACAGGGGCTGGATAAATTATCTGGCTATTTTGCCTGAGTACCGAAGGAGGGGTTACGGTACGAGATTGGTCCAGAAGGCTGTCGCTGAACTGGAAAAACTTGGCTGCCTTAAGATCAACCTACAGGTTCGTAGGAGCAATATCTCAGTAATCAGCTTCTATAGGAAACTTGGGTTTGAGGAGGACGATGTAATCAGTCTGGGCATGAGGCTAAGGCAAACATCCTAATGTGGAAATGCCTCTACAGGTTGCCGGCATAGCATTACTTCGACGGGACATGCTCCATGAACGGGCTGAGACTGAGCGAGGAGGAACTACAATGCCGAGAGAAAGGGGTCTCGAGGGCAGCCAGCGGTGGCCCCAAGGCCATACTTGGATTTCGTGTATGAGGCCTGGACTGGCTGGAATTGGCGGCCGAGCCACACACAGCAAGCGTGTATGTGGGCCTTTCTGCGAGGGGAACCCCCATTCTTTACCCATAAGATACCATGATCCCTACTGTACACAAGTCTTATGAACCCATACACAACTTCCATAATATGAGCTGCCATGGTACATCTGAGAACGTCCATAAGACCCGAGTTCCCCACATGGGCCCACTTCCTCCGCTGTTTCTGCAGAACAGAAGAGCAGGTGACTCAGTGCATGGGGATCCTTCAGGCCATCATAGACTCCGAAAACGCCTTTCCAGCCAAGGAGTGGGCGAAGATTCCCAAGACCAGCGCAGGGATGTACACAAAATGCGTCGCCATCCTGCGAAGGAATGGACTCATCGCGAAACGAAACGGCTACTACAGCCTGACCCGCGACCTCATATACGCTTTAGACAAGGTTGGAGATCGGTGGAAGGAACTCGTCAACGCCGTGGAGAGAGGGGAGAAGATTCAAGTCAAATAATACTCTGCGAAACCGTCGAGGGAAGGCTCTTCGCCCTCCAAATGGACCCCTCAGCTATCAAATGCGTTGTAGGTCAGGGAGCGCGAATGCCCTGACCCTGAACAGACTAGATGAAGAAGTGCCTAGATAGGGGGAAGTTTAGAGCGACCTCTCCTTGTGCTCACCAGAGGTACTTGTTCCTTCGGAAGATGTCCATCGAACCAAAGTACTCCTTCGGGAGATATCCCACGGGATATGACGGCATGTATGAGGTGGGTATGGAATATACGTAGGCATTATAGGGAATGTCAACGTAGGGATATTTCCTCATGGCTTCTTCACTCACATCCACCCCTAGCCCTGGACCACGAGGCACTGTGAGGTAAGAGTTCTTGATCTCGAGGGGCTTTGCCAGTATTTCCTCTACGAGGGGCCATCGGAACAATCCGGGATGGTTATCCGTGGCGAACATCGACACCTCGTTCCAGGGAACTAGACTCTTCGGATAGGCGGCGCAGAGCTGAGCGTTTACCGCCGCTGTCATCCTAGGGCCCCCAGTTGTGGGGGATGAACATCTTGCCGTAATCGCGGGCCATCTCAATCACCTTCCTGCACTGGGTGATTCCCCCAAACACTGCTGGTTCTCCTTGCACGATGTCGCAAGCATCATTCTTCAGCAGCGCCTCGTACTCCGCTAGGGTAGCGCAGGACTCTCCAGTGGCCAATAGCATCGTGGACAGGGTTTCCTTCAATTCCTTATTCAAGGAGACCTCTGAGTGAGGTAACGGCTCCTCGAACCAGTGGACATTAAGCTTCTCCAACTCTCTCGCTATCCACTTCACGACCCTAGGCTGATACATGTAGTCTCCATGGCCCGATTTGCAGAAGAAGTAGTGGCCGTCATGCATCAGCACAAACTCCTCCCCGAGGGTTTCTCTTAGAAGTCTAGCCGTTCTAACGTCGTTTACAGGTCCGTGGGCAGTCTTGTACTTGTAGGCAGTAAAGCCGTATTCGCCATCCCTGAATGCTTTTGCTTCGTCGACGTTCCTCTGAGGATCCCTATATATCAAACCCGCGCTCGCATAGACCTTTATCTTGTCTTGGCGCCTTCCGCCTAGTAACTCACATACGCTCTTGTTGGACACCTTGCCCAGAGCGTCCCATAGTGCGACATCGATCGCGCCCGTGGCCTTGTTCCTCGCTTCTTCGTCTGGAACGAGTTTCTCAATCTTCCCCCATATGTTCTCTACGTCACCGATGTCTTCAAGCTCCTCCCCTTTCAGCGCTGGGGCAATGATATCTCTCGCGGTTTCGAATGAACCCATTCCTCCCATTCCGTATCCTGTGATCCCCTCATCCGTCACGACTTTCGCTATGGCCTCGGTCGGATTGAGTACGATGCGCCAGCTGTCCCAAGCGGGGAGTATTTCAGGCTTCTCCATCGGACAAGAGTGCAGACTCACCCTCACTTCTCTAATCTTCATCAAGAGCACCACTCAAAAGCGTCCAGCTTCCTTTATTTAAGAACTCTCTTGGTTGGAGATGCTTTCGGTGAAGCGGGTGCTTTCCTGAAGCAGCGGTCGAGAATACTCTGGGTTCAAGGGTCGTCGTCGAAACTCTTATGAAGCATGTGGCCAAAAGTCTAAATCCAAGAATACTAGGCTCCATATGATATTGGGGAGAAGTTGTCTTGTCGGAGTTGAATGTAAACGGAAATGAGAAAACCTGCCTTGCCAAGATGAAAGATGTTATAGCGAAGTCGTTGGCCAAAGACTGCACAAACAGAAAGCAGGCAGATACGCTCTCTGTCTTGGATGAAGCTGGTGGGGTCGGCGGACAGACCTCGGAGTGGATTCTGTGCTATGATCCCAGGTACCCAAATAGGGGCTACTGGTATCCAAGAAACACTGACTCTCCTGAATGACCACGCGCCGAGCTACGGGGCTGCGATTCTTGGGATCCATGTCTTTTGCTCGTCTCTAAGGGAGTTCTGCCACTGTCTGTGCTTCCTCGTTTGGAGTCTCAAGGGGGAATCAAGGTTTAATGGCCACTCATGAGATATAGACAAGCAGTGCTGGCCGATGTCGAGTGACGTATTCACCCTCCTCACCAAGCCTCTCCGAAGCCAGATAGAGGCCTTGAAATGGGGGAGACCGACAGAGATTCAGGAATCCGCCATACCAGCCATCCTAGCCGGGGAGAACGTCCTCCTCATCGCGCCCACGGGAACAGGTAAGACAGAGGCCGCAGTTTTCCCAGTCTTCGACCTCCTGCTGAGCAGCCGCGTAGAAGAACAGGCCCACGGAATAAGCATCCTCTATGTGACGCCTCTGCGAGCCCTTAACCGTGACATCTTCCGACGCCTGATCGACATCGGAAAGAACTTGGACATCACCGTGGAGATTAGGCATGGTGACACGCCTCAGAATGCTCGGAGGCTCCAAGCCCTCAAGCCGCCGAATATGTTGATCACGACGCCGGAGACGCTCCAAGCCATTCTCCCTGGGAAACGTATGAGGCAGCACCTCCGCGACATACGCTGGGTGATTGTAGACGAGGTCCATGAACTAGCCGAATCCAAGCGTGGAGTCCAGCTCTCCATATGCCTCGAACGGCTCCAAGCGGTGGCGTCGAGGGAGATCCAGCGGATAGGCCTCTCGGCGACCGTGGGCTCACCTAGGAAGGTCGCCCAATTTCTAGTCGGGAATAAGCGAGAAGTCCGGGTGCTCGATGTTTCTCCTAAGAAGGAGTACCGATTCTTTGTAGAGCGGCCCATTGCCGGGGAGGCCGAGTATGAGGCGGCCCAGCGGCTCTTCACATCCCCGGAGGCCGCGGCTCGGATCCTCCGCATCCAAGAACTGGTCGATACTCATGAGTCCACCTTGGTCTTCGTTAACAGTCGCCAGAATGCTGAGATGTTAGGTTTAAGGTTCACCATGTTGAAGACAGGAATGGGCGTCCATCACGGTTCCCTCTCTAGGGAGCAGCGCCATCTGGCAGAGGATGAGTTCAAGGCAGGTCGGCTGAAGGGGATCGTCTGCACATCGACCTTGGAGCTTGGGATAGACGTTGGGAGCGTCGACCTTGTTGTCCAATATCTTTCACCGAGGCAGGTCTCACCTTTCATCCAACGCGTCGGCAGGTCGGGACATGGAATAGGTCGTGTCTCCCAAGGCATAGTCATCACTGCTTATCCAGAGGATTCCCTTGAGGCACTGGCGGTGGTTGGTAGAGCCTTGCGTAGGGACCTTGAGCCCACCCAAATTCCTGTGATGGCCCTCGATGTTCTGGCCCATCAGGTTGCAGGCTTGATTATGGATTACCACGAATTTCCCATGAAGGAGGCTTATGGAATCGTTCGTCATGCCTACCCGTACCAGAGGCTGTCATGGAAGGTGTTCCTCTCAGTCGTCTCCTTCCTAGATTCTCTCAACACAGTGAGGATAGAAGGAGAATCCCTTACCCCTACTCGGAGAACCCGCAACTACTACTTCGAGAACCTCTCCACCATCCCCGACGAGAGGCTCTACTCCATCATAGATACCACAACGGACCAGAGGGTCGGCGTCCTAGGCGAGGAGTTCATGCTGACCAAGGCAAGGATAGGCCTCAACTTCATCTGCCGAGGCTACGTGTGGCAGATCCTCCAGATCGAGAAGGATGGCCTAGTGTATGTCAAACCCGTAGATGACCCCACGGCAGCCATACCCGGCTGGGATGGTGAGATCCTTCCCGTACCCTATGAGACGGCTCGTGAAGTTGGGCGTCTCAGAAGGTCTATCCTTGAGGAGTTGAGGAAGGGTAACCCTGACATTCCGGGTACGTGGGCCTCCGCTCTACCGATTGAACGCCACGCGATTCGCAGGGTCGTGGAGGAGGAGAAGGAGATGCTGGAAGCCGGGCTGCCCGTCCCGACCGATCGAACCATCATCCTTGAGGGCTACGATCGATTCCTCGTTATTCACAGTTCCTTCGGGGAGGGCGTTAACCGCCTCTTGGGATATCTAGTGGAGAACGCCTACAGGGGTTGCGCTTTGGTCGAGAACTGGTGGGCCGATGGATACCGCCTACTCGTCATCTTCAACATCGAGGTAACAAGAGGACTCCTCGATGAAATCACCCAGAAACTCTTCGGGGAGACCCCTGAGGGAGCGGAGAAGTCCTTCAGGGAGTATATTGAGGAGAGGTTTCCCTTCGGCTATTACATGAAGTTTGTGGCCCAACGTTTCGGCGTCCTCCCCAGAGGTGCTTTCCTCAGTGATGCTGAGTTGGAGGACCTATGGCAGAGGTTCAAGGGGAGCCCGGTTTATGCTGAGACTCTGAGGGAGGCTGAGGCAAGGAAGGTCGACTTCAAAGGCCTAAGCAGAGTCTTGAAGGATATTCAGGAAGGAAATATCTCGATAGAGAAGATTATCGTCTCTGAACCAACCCCCGTCGCCTACCGCATGCTGAACCGTTTCGCCGCCGTCCCAGAGATGATGGCTCCCGAGAGCGTTCAGGTTGAGTCCCTTGAACGCCTACGAAAGAGCGTCGAAACCTTAAGGGTGGAACTCTTCTGCCTGAACTGCGGCGGCTGGGAGGCGGAGTTCAGGATTCGAGACATGGCAGAGAGGCCTGCCTGCCCTAAGTGTGGTTCCAACCTGCTTGCCGCCTTCGACTGGTCCAACCCCTTTGCCAAGGAGAGCTTCAGAAAGCGCCTGAGGCGAGAACCCTTGACAGAGGATGAGCAGAGGGTTGTCAGTGGGACGAGGCGGAACGCCGACATAGTCCTCTCCTACGGGAAGCGTGGAGTCATAGCTTTGAGCATTCGCGGGATAGGTCCTCAGACCGCCTCGCGAATCCTCGCCAAGATGCATACCAATGAGGATGATTTCTACAAGGACCTCTTGGAATCGAAGATACATTATCTTGAGACTCGAAGATTCTGGGACGACCGTTAGATAGAGCCCAGATAAAGTTCTTGGGTGACGAATAATAGTCAGAATACGGTTAAAAGCGGCTGGAAGCCTTTCGAAGCGCCGATCTAAGCTTCGCCTCCATATCCTCCAATGAGCCATAACTTAACAGAAGCGCGTTGGGAACGCCTAGGAGCATATGGGACACCCTAGCCCCCTCCTCATAGAGGAGTACGATCCTTTTCCTGTAGAGGTAGGCGGCCATGATCTCCATGCCTACCCCATGACTGCCTTGGGAGACATCCGCGACCAGAATATCGCTTTTTTTCACGCCTCCTAGGTCTCTTTCAAAGACGTTCGTCGCCGGGAGGCTGAATCCCGGATTCTCGTTGATGACCCAAGTTGAGACTAGTTCATGGCCTAGGCTCCGGATGACTTTGGCTATGGTCTTGGCCTTCTCAAGTTGTCTGTGGGCTATGATGGGGACGGCGAGGTAGATCTTCACGAGGTTTCACCTACATTGTGACAGATTAACTTAGACTAACCATGTGTCTAGTCAATCCCTTATTTCTTCGATTGGTGGAGTCGCCATTGCTCATCGGATACGCATCTGATAAATACTTGAGTTGGATAAGAATCTGAACCAAGGGGAGCAATAATGCCACAAGAGGTGAAGGTGGCCCTAGTAAAGGGAGATGATCCAAGAAAATGCGTCAACGAGGCCGTGAACCACCTCGGAGGAATCGGAAGATACGTCCGTCCCGGGGCAGTAGTCGTCATCAAGCCGAATCTCTGTCTACCAGTAACAAAAGAAACCGGCCAAGCTACACATCCCGAGGTTGTACGAGCCGTCGTCGACATTTGCAAGGTGGCCAGAGCCTCTAGGATCATAATCGGCGACACTCCAATGGTAGGCTTCTCCGGTAGGGAAGTGATTAGGTTAACAGGGATGGAAGAGGTCGCAAAAGAGACGGGCGTCGAGACTCTTGACTTCCATGAGGACAACTGGGTAGAGGTCAAGATACCTGACGGAATAGGCACGAAACGGGCGAGATTCCCGCAAACGGTGATGAGTTGCGACGCGCTGATAAATGTCCCGAAGATGAAGAGCCATGGCATGACGATGGTGACGCTTGCCCTGAAGAACTTTCAAGGACTGGTACACAGCAAGGACAAATTCGAGATAACCCATGGAGCCCCAGACTACAAGTGCGACCCCAAACCAGGTGGCCCACCCTACGGACGACTCGGCCTCGAGTACGCATTAGTGGACCTGCACAGGGTCTTGAAACAAACTCTCAACATCGTTGACGGCATAATCGGACCGAACGTTGCCAGCTGGGGAGGGCGGCCCGACTTCAAGCCGGGGCTCATCGTTGCTGGAGAGGACCCGGTGGCTGTCGATACCGTTGCGACGAAGGCGATGGGTCTCGACCCGGTGACGGTGAATATGATACAGATTGCTGACGAGATAGGGATCGGAACAGCGAAGCTCGATCAGATCGAGGTTGTAGGCGCATCCCTGAATGAGGTGAACGCGGGATACACTGTTCCATCATCCTTCTCCACGACCAAGGCTGAAGAGTACAAGGAACCGAACCTCCACCTGATCGCAGGAACCGCTTGCAACGTCTGCCTTTCAACTGTTCGAGCGCCTCTTGGAAGGATCACGGCGACGACCAGAGAGGGGCTTAAACCGACGGACTTCGAAGAGATGACCATAGTGGTAGGCAAGGACGCGGTGATACCCGGCGACTACAAGGGCAAGCTCATTCTTTATGGCAACTGCGCAGTTCGACAATACGGGGGAGTTCATCCGTTCGAGAACGCCGTACTGTGTCCCGGTTGCTTACCTGCGGGAGGCAGCTTCTGGATACTGTGGAAGCGTGGTCAAATTAAGGCCTTGAAGGCCGTACAGTAGCCCCTTTTTCTCTCATTTTGTGGTCTTCGGGAGTGATGGATAGAGTCATGACTGGAAACGCTTTTCTTCTCTGTCTCCTAAGAATGGGCTGCAGGTGAAGGATGCCAGGAGTTCAGAGACGCTATCCCCCATGCCCCCTCGTCGGAGTCGGAGTACTAGTCGTCGAAGGAGAGAAGATACTCTTGGTCAAGAGGGAGAGCGAGCCTGGGAAAGGCCGATGGTCCATACCTGGAGGACTCCTCGAAATAGGAGAACTTCTGAGGGATGGCGCTAAGCGAGAGACCAAGGAGGAGACAGGGATAGATGTGGAGATCAACGACCTCCTAGACGTCATCGACAACATAGTCCGTGACGAGGAAGGGAAAGTCTGCTATCACTACGTCCTCGTCGACTTTCTAGGCCACCCAGTCGGAGGACAATTGCAGCCGGGGACAGATGTCAAGGAGGCTAGGTGGGCCTCGATAATAGAGTTGGATGACCTAACCACTACGAGGACTCTGAGGCGTCTCGTCGAGAAGGCGAAGCTTCTAGGATGACCATAGGTTCTTCTTCCTAGCTTCCGCTCTCCTCGCCGCCTCCGCTATGTGTCTGGCGGTCAGCCCATACTCATTGAGGAGTTCCTCCGGAGAGCCCGACTGGGTGAAAATATCTCTTACACCAACCATCTCGATGGGTACCGGTATGGAATCTACGGAAGCCCCCGCCACCGCGCTTCCCAGTCCGCCTATCACTGTATGCTCCTCAGCCGTAACGATCGCACCACAATCAACAGCTGCCCTGACAACGACGCCCACATCCAGCGGCTTGATCGTATGCATATCTATCACCCTAGCCTTAACCCCTTCAGCGGCCAACTGATCCGCTGCTGACAAGGCCTCTGAGACCATCAAGCCCGTCGCGATGATGGCTACGTCGCTTCCCTCCTTCAGTGTCACAGCCTTTCCTAGCTCGAAGCTGAACTGCTTCCCTTCAAACCTGAAATCTTCCTCGTAAATCTGGGGCACTGCTGGCCTTCCCGTCCGCATATAGACGGGGCCGAAATGCTCAGCTATCGCCCTAGTGGCCAAGGTAGTTTCCACTGCGTCGGAGGGGACCACGACGGTCATGTTTGGCAGGATACGCATCAGGGCTATGTCGAAGATGGCATGGTGAGATGCCCCATCCTCACCAACCGTTACGCCGCCGTGGGAAGCGACGATCTTGACATTGAGGTTGCAGAAGGCGACGGACTGTCGGATCTGGTTGAAGGCTCGCTCTGTTGCAAAGACTGCGAAACTACTGGCAAAGGGAATTTTCCCTGATGCTGCCAAACCCGCGGCTACTGTAATTAGATTCTCTTCGGCGATTCCTACGTCGAAGAATCTCTCGGGGAACTCTCTACCGAACCAACCGGAGCGAGTTGAGTCTGCGAGGTCCGCGTCCAAGGCAACAATGTTGACGTTGTTTCGCCCAAGTTCGATGAGAGTTCGCCCATACGCGTCCCGAGTCGCTATCTTGGGTCGACTCATCCTTCTCCCTTCATCAGCTCTTCCCTAGCCTTGTCCATCTCCTCCTTCGTCAGGGCGCGACCATGATAGGCCAGCTGGTTCTCCATGAAGGAGATTCCCTTCCCCTTCACAGTCCTCGCCACTATGATTGTGGGCTTATCTTTCGTCTTCTTGGACAGATCTAGAGCGGAGATTATCTGAAGCATATCATGGCCGTCGATTTCGAGGACATTCCATCCGAAGGCCCTCCACTTCTCCGCGAGAGGCTCTAGCGATTCTACTTGTTCTGTAGTTCCGTCGATCTGCATCATGTTCCGGTCAAGGATAGCGGTGAGGTTGTCGAGTTTGTGGTGTGCCGCGAACATCGCGCCCTCCCAGATGTTACCTTCCTGTACTTCACCGTCTCCCAGTATGCAGTAGACTCGATAGTCTTTCCCATCGAGGCGGGCAGCGCTCGCCATCCCGCAGGCCGCGGAGAGCCCTTGGCCCAGGGACCCGGTGGACATCTCGATTCCAGGGGTCATGGTCATGTCTGGGTGGCCTTGGAGTATGCTCCCAAGCTTCCTCAATCTCATCAACTCTTCCTTCGGGAAGAAACCTAGGTCGGCTAGGACGGCGTAGAGGGCGGGACAGCTATGGCCCTTCGAGAGGACGAAGCGATCTCTATCTGGCCACATCGGGTTCTTAGGGTCCGTTCGCATCGTATGGTAGTACAGGACTGTGAGGATGTCGATGGCCGATAGGGAGCCGCCGGGGTGGCCTGAGCCTGCGGCGTAGGTCATCTCTAGGATGTCCCGTCTAAACCCATGCGCCTTCTTCTTCAGGACCTCTATCAGTTCTGCAAGGTCGTTTTCCAACCCTCATCGGCCTACCTTGGCCTTCCCTCACATCTCACTTTCTTTAAGAATGTTTCTACCAAGCATTCCGCTGGTACTTCTTTCATCCGCTTATGCTAGTTTGGGCTTAGGCGACGGATCGTTTGAAACATCTCCCTGAGTTCGTGAGTACTCTTCTTGCTGAATACGGCTGAACCCATGATGAGAATGTTCGCTCCCACCTCGACCACCTGCGGAGCTGTCCGTTCATTTATGCCTCCGTCCACCGCCAGGTCCACTTCCAAACCCCTTGAGTCAATCATCTTCCTCACCTCCCTTATCTTAGGGAGAACACAGTTCATGAAGGGTTGTCCGCCGAAGCCGGGTTCAACGGTCATCTGAAGAACTAGGTCCACATCCTGTAGCACGTAGTCCAATACGTTCAGTGGAGTGAGAGGGCAGAGAGCGACGCCAACCTTCCTACCGAGTTTCTTCACGAGCTGTACTGTGCTATAGAGACGGTGAGCATTATCTGCGTGAATGGTGACGAAGTCGGCGCCAGCGTCTACAAAGGCGGTGACGAATCGGTCGGGCTCCTCGACCATCAGGTGGACATCAAAGGGGAGTCTACTACCGCCCCGTATGCTTTGGACCACCATTGGGCCGATGCTGAGGTTCGGGACAAAGTGGCCGTCCATCACATCTATATGTAGCATATCGGCTCCGGCATCCTCCACCTTCTCGACCTCTTCCGCGAGTCGGCTGAAGTCGGCGGCCAGTATGGATGGAGAGATCTTCAACATCCAGACCACATCGAGGGTAATAGTTCCTTGCCAAGATTATATGGTTTAACAATGCAAAGCCCCGTCTTCAAATGGGGACGCTTCAGATTTGAGGCTTCGAACATGCCGATCCTCCACTTTTCTGGACGACGGACTCCTCATCTCAAGAACGTCGTCCATGCCTACCCAAGAGCTTGGCTTACCATAAATTCTTGAAAACTGGACATGACGATTCTTCGTTCGTAGATTTGAGCACCAAGAAGCTGCCTCTTCGGTCCGTTGCGCCATAGCGTGCTACGTGTGATTCATCTCAGTCGCAAGGGATTCCCAAGACCAGATTCTCGATGACAATCTACACTATCTTCTTGAATTCGTTGATCCTAACTCGACATAGGCCATAAACCGAGCAGACTCTGAACTCAGCAACCCCTCGAACCGTTCAACAGAGCCGCGCCCTCTCAGTCACTCCAAACCTACCCCTATCGAGTCTCACCAGACCCTTCTCAAGGAAAAAGGCGAAATATCTTTTCAACTCGCCCCGGCTGAAGCATAAGCTGTAAGTGACGTCGCTCTGTTTTGGTTCTTCAAGGCACAGGTTCAAGAGTCATGTAAACTGTTTCAAAAAAAGTTTTCTCCTCGATGAAATACCGTGCCCACTTCGATGCGAACTGAAACCATCCTATGTTAACCCCCCAGAAGCACTAGTTAATCCTTATGAAAGATTACAATGGTTCTTCTAGAAAATAGTTCTAGAAAACACATCACCATCGTCCCGATATATTAAAATATCGTTGGTGAACAGTTAACAACTAAAGAAATGGTGCTGCTTCTCGATTATGTTATGGAGCTCTTGATAGATGGGAGATGGCACCATGTTCATACGATAGCTATAGAATTGAATCAGCCCGAAGAAAGGATCTGGGGAATCCTCAAGTTCTGCGCGGACTTCGACTTCGTAGCCTTTGATAAGAAAGGTAGCAGGGTCAAGATGGATGAAAGATTCAGGAGACTCCTCCTAGCTCTTGATGAAACAATCAAGAGCGAGTGACGCGGTCCTAAAGGAGTGATCAATCCCTTGAACCGTCAACCTCATACCCCCGGGCGTAGCGCTGCTCTATGTCCAATTAATCCTAGTCTCGAGTCTGAAGAAACTTGCATTTGATCAAAGGTAATACTATTAGTTTTTAAATCATTTCACCTCTCTCATTAATGCCCAATAGGTTTCACAGCAACCGGGAGGCTTGAAGGTTGCCAAGAATCTACCGTGCATTGACCATTGCAGGCTCCGACTCCGGCGGAGGAGCCGGAATACAGGCCGATCTAAAGACCTTCGCGGCCTTAGGAGTCCACGGGATGAGCGTGGTCACCTCTATCACTGCACAGAATACGACATCCGTGACGGCGATCCAAGATGTCAACCCCGACATCGTAAGGGCTCAGCTGGAGGCCGTTGTTAGCGATATAGGTGTGGACGCCGCCAAGACGGGGATGCTTCACACCAAGGAAATCATAGAGGTGGTAGCCGCGGAGATTCAACACCACCATCTGAGGACGGTGGTTGACCCAGTCATGATCTCGAAGAGTGGTGCCAGGCTCCTTAGACCCGATGCGGTCTCAGCCCTCGTCGAGAAGCTACTACCCCACGCGGAAGTCGTTACCCCAAATGCGCCTGAGGCCTCAGCCCTCTCAGGGATAGAGGTAAAGGACCGCGAAACCGCGGAGGAGTCTGCCAAGAGGATAGCGGGCCTAGGAGTCAAGGCTGTAGTCGTCAAGGGGGGCCACATCCCTTCACAAGGGAAGGTATCCGACATCCTCTATGAAGATGGGAAGGTGCACCTCTTCGAAGTTGAGGAACTGTCCACCAGGACGACCCATGGGACGGGCTGCACCTACTCCTCAGCCATCGCCGCTTACTTGGCTAAGGGGCTGGAGATTCCAGATGCCGTCTACCTCGCCCAACAGTTTGTGCACGAGGCGATAAGGTTCGGCATCCCTGTGGGTCAGGGGCATGGGCCTGTGAATCCCTTGGCGAGTCTCTATGCTGAGGCGGAAAGGTGGGCCGTCCTGAATAATCTCTCCTCTGCAGTCAAGCTTCTTGAGGACTGTGACGAGGTCGCCCGGGTGATCCCTGAGGTCAACTCGAACCTCGCCATGATCTCGACCTACGCGATAGACGCTGATGACGTGGCTGGTATTCCGGGCCGAATAGTAAGGGTGAGCACGGGGGTCAAGGCCATGTCCTGCCCAACCTTCGGAGGCTCTAGGCACGTGGCGAATACGATTCTCGCCGCGCATGCCCACAACGCTGATGTAAGGGCCGCGATGAACATCAGGTACTCGGAGCAGACTCTCTACAAACTGAGGGAATTTGGGTGGGTAGCCTCTGCCTACGATAGGAGGAAGGAACCTCCAGAGGTTAAGAGTATGGAGGGTATGACCACCCGTTGGGGTGCCGAGGAAGCTATAAAGAGTGCTGGAAGGGTTCCTGACGCCATCTATCATGATGGGGACTGGGGTAAGGAGCCCATGATAACCATCCTCGGTCGGGATGCCGTGGAGGTCGTTGAGAGAGTCATAAGGATAGCCAAGTCTTTGACCGACTGAGGTCTCGATCCTGAATCATCGTTATTCATGATGAGCCAGAGGTGTCTCTAGGCAGGGACTTAAATATGGATGAGAACCTCACAACGAAGTGATAGAGATGTCATACCTAGTGAAGCACTACATGAGGAAAGATGTCCCAACTATAGACGGTAAAGACTCGGTCACTGATGCGGCCAAGGCAATGACTAAAGCGGGAAGAGGGTTCCTAATAGTACTCCAGAATGGTCAACCGGCAGGCATTGTTACACGACAGGATCTGGTGGATAAGATCATGGCAGAGGAGAAGGATCCTGCAACGGTCGCAGTGGCCGAGATAATGTCCTCGCCCCTGATAACCGTCGACCCCGACGAAGAGCTCGTAAAAGCTGCTGAGATCATGCATAAACACAATATCCGGCGCCTGCCTGTCGTCAAGGAGGGGATAATCTACGGCGTAATCACAGCAATGGACGTAGCCCAACATTGCGGCGAATACGCAGATAAGGCGGTAAGAGACATCCTGAAATGGGTTCCACTCTTCGGACCATTGTGAGAGCGCAAGGGCCTCGATTATTACGTGAGATCTAGCTGAGAGTATCCTTGAATCAGTGCACGCGGGACTTGGGCTGCGTTCTACTACAGATTGGACAGTCAGGGTTCCTAGACACTTGGACAGTGTTGAAGCTCATGTCTTCCCCACTGAAGAGGAGAAGGCGCCCGACTAGGGGTTTTCCAAGTCCAAGGATGAGTTTGAAGACCTCCATGGTCTGAAGCATCGCGAAGAGGCCGGGAGTGGCACCTACTACGGGAAAGGGACGAATCTCAGGAGGAGGCTTAGGTATTATGCATTGGAGACAAGGGCCTTCTCCGGGGACGATAGTCGTTATCTGGCCGCTCAGACCATGGATCCCCGCATGAACCAGCGGTATTCTGCACTCTACGCAGCCGCTGTTGAGGCAGAAACGCGTCTTCCAATTGTCCATGGCATCCACAACAACATCTGAGCCCCGAATCAGATCGCAGACATTCTCGGCCGTTATCTCAGTAGCCGCCGCCTCCACCTCGATGTCGGGGTTCAGGGCGCGTAGCTTCTCCCGCACAGCCTCGACCTTTGGTCGCCCAATGTCCTTCTGCCAGCCGAGGATTTGACGGTTCAGATTGCTGAGCTCGTACTGGTCGTTGTCTATGTTGAGTATTCGGCCTAGCCCAGCGGCTGCGAGGTAGATCGCTGCTGGATTTCCTAGTCCTCCAGCGCCTGCTATGACGACCTTAGCCTTCTTTAGTTTGAGCTGGCCCTCCTCGCTCCAGCCTCGAATCATTATCTGTCGATCGTATCTTTCCAACTCCTCTTTGGAGAGCTTTGGAGTCATATGGCCATCCCTGGGGGCCAAGTATCTGGAGGCTCTACATATAACTTGGCATGGAGAGAGTGTTGTGCTAATACATCGTTTCCCCCTCGTCGGCAGACAGCCTCTGAGATTCCGAGTAATTAGCTATATCATGAGATGCTAAACTCGCCGCAAATTTGACGCTTGTTTTGTAATAGTTCGGGTAATTAATCCATTTAGGTTCATCCATCGTTTCTCCAGTTATGGTAAGGTAGTTGAGCCTAACGTACTGACAGTAACTCTCTAAGGTTGTTCCGATGTAGAGGCCCTGACCTGAAGAGATTGCGTTATATTGAGCTAGGAGAGCGTTGTACTGTGCTTGAAGTGTATTGTACTGACCTTGAAGGCATCGTATTGAGCCTTAAGGGTATTGTACTAACTTTGAAGACTAGACGAAGATGACAGAAGAGTCTGTAATAATTACGACGATACTTATTATTTGCATTGCCTTCGGGTTCATTCTTTTCACCTATGACTGCTTCGCTATGGTGATAGTAAAGGTTGTTTTCGGTGCCAAAGGCGTGGGGTTCGTTGTGCTGCTCCAAACGAACAGGATGACTGTGTACGTGTCTGGTGTGGCTATGCCGAGGAAGGCTACAGGAACGTCCTTGGTCGCCCCTGCCCCGATGTCTGCGGCTGTGATGCCCATGGCTGCGACTCTACCAGTCGCCTCCTTGATCTGGGCGATTAGATATACACTGAGGCTGGTTCCGACGTTGCTAGCGAGTTTGACCTGTATAAAAAAGGCTGTGTTACTCGAAACGCTTGTAATTACATGGCCAGTTGAGTCTAAGAGAGTTGGAGAGGAGGGTGTGAAAGTTCCTGTTCCAATGGGCACAGCAAAGGTAAATGTAATGATAGCTGAAACTCCTTGATAGGTGGCTTTAACTGTCCATGTGCCTGTTGGGTCGTTTGAAGAGAAAGTCAAGAAGTCTTCTGAATAGCTCCCAGTTGAGCTTGGTGTGACTTGGGCCAATGCCCTGAGCGCACCCGAGGGGTCGTAGACCAAGATAGCCACATCTTGTCCAGCTGTGACTGGCGAAGCCGTCCCTGAGACCTTGAGGATGTTGCCTGGACCATAGGATGTTTTGTCGGTCCCTACAGTAATGGTGGCTGCTTGAGCAGTGGTTCCAAAAGCAGCTACCACCAAAGTCTGGAGAACATCTGTAACATAGTTGGCCGCTAGGTTTAAGGATTCTCCGCATCTATTCTTGAAAGCGGGGTTGCCCCAATTGTAGTTTGCATCCATCCAACGAGCAGTGTAGGTTCCTCCGTCATCGTTGAACGTGTCCCAACCCAAACTAATTGAAGCATCGTAGGCCGAAACATTTCCTAACTTGCCATCAAATACAAGATATGATTCAAAAACACCGTAAATATAACTGGTTGTGCGGGCTTGTACATAATCTTCATAGTCGCTATGGTGAATCTCCCCAGTCATTACGTGACCAAAAACGGCAACATCGGCAATATAATGCGTCATGCTTCCAGCATAGATAGCGGCTGTGTCATTCCTTCCCGCCCTTAATTCTGTAAGGGCTTTGTCATACTCTTCTCTCGCCCGAATGGCTGCGCTAGCATCAGTTACGAAACTGCTGCTATCATAGTAATTATGATGTTTCGTTGTGTCCCCGTATCCACGAGTAGTTCCATAGGAAGCGCCACTATTATCTGGATATTCAGTTCCATAAAGGAAACGGTTCAAGTTATCATCAATCCACTTCCGTTCAACAGAGGGAAGCCAATTCTTAGCATGCTCCGCAATCCAATCATGGGTCCCATAATCTGGGTTAGAGGGACTACTGCTGTAACCACCATTGCTCCAAGCCGATGCAACGTTCACGAATGTTTGAGCAGTGAAGAGGAGAAGCAGCAGAGCAACAAGAGGGCGAACACTTCTCATGGGGCAGCCCTGCTTATTGCATGGTTCTCAGAGTTAATATATACTCTTTCTGGGGATAATGAATTTGGTGTGACTGACTCCACCCCCAAGCTAGTGGATAGAGGGCAAAAGATGCAGGAAATTAGCTTCCGTGACATCCTCGGGAAGAAGGTTCTCATCTACGGCGATGTGGGAACAGGCAAGACCCGCTTGACCGTACGCCTATTGGAGGAGGCCGTGAAGCTCGGCCTCGCTCAGGAGATTACAGTAATAGAAATGGCGCCGAGGAACACGGTCGTGCGAGGAATCAGGGTGGGTGGTAGACTCTCAGAAGCAACTGATGTGACGAGGAGGCTGAGGTATCTCGCTCCCCGAAGGGTCGAGACCCCGAGGCTGGTAGCTAGGGACGGCGAGGAGCTCCTCGATCTTGTCGACAAGAATAGGCGGAGGATTAGGAGGCTGCTCAGGAATTACGTGGAGAACCCTACGCCCATCCTCTTCGTCAACGACATTTCGATATATCTCCAATCCGGGGACTTCGACACCCTCGCCTATGCGATCGGAAAGGCGTCGACATTGGTCGCCAATGGATACTACGGTAAAACCCTCTCCAACGACCACTCCACAGGCGTCTCAGCCTTGGAAAGGGAACTCATGGACAAGTTGGCAGCCTTGATGGATCTGAGAATCACCCTTACCTAGCGTGGCCTTGACCTCAGCAGTATCCTCACACGCTCTAGATCGCTAGGGGTGTTGATGTTCTGAAAGGTTCTTAGATCGGGGTCCATCTGCTTTAGGGCCTCTGTTGAGACGTATAGGACATTCCTAAGGTGCTTTATTGCGTCGTACATCCTGAGCTCCTTTGCCTCAATCGCCTCAGCAGCGGCCTTGCGGATTTTGGCAGTATTGTAGGCCGCTTGGAGGGGCTCTATGTTTCCGTTAGGCCACCTCGGTACGACCGCATCGTAAGAGCGACCTAAGTGAAGGAGAAAGGATAGAACGTCGGGAGATAAGAGTGGAGTATCGCATGCGAGGAGGAGCGAGACGCCACCCCGTGCCTCCTTCATTCCTGCGAGAGTCCCGGCTAGGGGAGAGTTGACCTCAGATTCGTCGAATGCTAGAATGAAGGGCTCTTTGCAGACTTCTTTGATGATCTTCCCTTGTTCCAAAGTCTTCACGACGACTAAGGTCTCATGCACAAGTGGCATCACCGCATCGAGGACATACTGAATGAGCGTTTTGCCTTCGACGCTCACGAGAGCCTTATCCGTTCCAAACCGCCTAGAAGAGCCTCCTGAGAGGATGATGCCGGAACTCAGGGATTTCACCGGACCGTTACCTGAAAAGGTTCTTCCTCTCCAGCATGACGAGCATCCGCGCTCTAGCATCCTCGCTAGGAGTATAGGAAACCCCTCGAACTATAGCGGCCGGGACCCGCTCCGAGGCATTCCCTATGACCAGCTCCGCAGCGGAGGCCAGCTCATCGATGATCGCTGTCTGCTTGACCCTCATGACGTAGCCGTAGGGGTCTACCGAGCCTCGTAGATCGCATATTGGAGCTATCCCGGAGCAGCCTATGGCCACATCGGTATGGCCTATCCTGAAGGGGCGGCCGAAGGTATCGGACACAATCACAGCCACCCTTTTCCCTGATAATTCCTCGATTCTCCTTCGAATCCTCCTCGCTGACAAGTCGGGGTTGACTGGAAGAAGGGCAGCCGCGTCTCCACCTGAGACATTGGAGAGGTCTACCCCGGAGTTCGCGCAGATCCATCCATGCCTCGTCTGCGTTATGAGATGATGGCCCGACAATCTGACTATGGATCGGGATTCCCTGAGTATTAGCTCGACGAGGGCGGGATCTTTGTTAAGCTTTTTCCCCAGCCTCACGGCGAATGTGGAGGGTTCTATGGAGCTGAGCTTATAGACCCTCCCCTCAGCCTTAGAAACAATCTTCTGGGTGACCACGATGACGTCGTTGTCCACGATGGGCGTGCCCTGAGCCTTCGCAGCCTCGAAGATTATTGCCCCCAGATCGTCGGCCTTCCGAATCTCTTTGACTCCGGATATGCCTATGACGCGAACTTCGGGATTGGAACGCAACACGTCGAACTCCTCCCTTACCACGAAATCCTCCCAGGAGATGTATAAATCGTCATTCGGTCCCCTCGAACGAAGCCCACCAAGGTGACCCCCGTCTTGGCAGCCACCTCAACACCAGAGTCAATGGCCGCTGCCAAGGAGGCGACCAAAGGTATCTTCATCCTCGCCGCCTTAAGCACAATGTCTCCGGTCAACCTGCCGGTGGAAGCCACCATGGTGCCAGCGAAGCTCCTCCCATGTTGAATCGCCAATCCTATGATCTTGTCGACGGCGTTATGCCGACCCACATCCTCGGCGAAGGCGACTAGGGTTCCCTCACTGGTGTAGAGTGCCGCGGCGTGGACTCCGCCAGTCTTCCTGAAGGTTCTGGCGAGGACGTTTAGGTTTCTCACGCCTTCGCTGATGACTTGGGGATTGAACTCTGTGGGGTCCTCTACCCTTGGGATGTTGATGCGGTCTATCAGCTTTGAGAAGGGCCATACCGTGGCTGAGCCGCAGGAGGAGAGGATGAGCCGCTTGAAGGAGGATGATATCTCCAATCGCTTGAGGATGTCCACGTCATCCCGCAGACGAACCATGTAGGCGCTGCCCTCTCCGGGCCGAATCTCGCTCACTTCGTCGAGGCCGAGTATGAGCCCTTCGGCTATCATGTTTCCAACAACGAGAGCCTCCCCGTCAGAAGGAGTGCAGAGAATAGTCGCATAGCGCTCCCCATTGACGAAGATGTGAAGAGGCTCCTCGACCGCCACCTCGTCTGTTATCCTTTCCGTCTCCTTCGTATGGCTTCTAAGGAGAGTCACTTCAACCCTCTTGGTCTCGCCGTTTCGCTCCAATCCGCTCATACTCGTCCCCTACCGGACCTGACTTAGCATGTAATCTACGATCCTCTCGGCCAAGTTCACCCTCGTCGTGGACTGCAGACCCCTAAACCCGGGCTGACTATTAACCTCGTTAACCACCAACCTCTCATCTCCCTCTAGAATGTCCACACCCGCGACCTCGCACCCAATGATCCCTGCCGCCCTCACAGATAGGGCCTCGACCTCACCGCTCGGCTTCAGGGCAATAGCCTCTGCCCCTTGGCTGACGTTCGTCTTCCAGCTCTTGCCGATCCTATACATGGCCGCGACGACCTTGTCTCCGATGACGAAGGCACGTATGTCCCGGGTGCCGTGGGGGATGAACTCCTGAAGGTATAGGACGTGATGGTGAAAGGCAAGAGTCCTCAAGATTCTGCCAGCAACCTCCCGGTCCGTCACCCGCGTGATCCCGATTCCCCGGGACCCGAAGATAGGCTTGATGACGATATCTCCGCCGAGTTCGTCGAAGGCCTCGAGGGCCAGTCGAGGGTCCTCGGCCACGATTGTTCGTGGCACGGGTACTCCTTTCTCCTCTAGGATGGTGAGTGCGTGGTACTTGTCGACCGCTTTTTCTATCGCGCTTGGTTGGTTAATTATGCGGGTCCCTAGCCTATTCAGTCTGTGAAGGATGTCGAGCTGGAGGATTATCTCATCTAAGGAGCCTCTTCCTATAGGACGTACGAGTATGGCCGGCAGTTCCTTGACCACATCAAGACCATTTCGTAGCTCTACCTTTGGTTCGAATGATACCCTTACCTTGAGGTCGCGGAATTGGAAGGGGACTGGTTCGACTCCTCGCCTCTCCATCGCCCTTGACAAGTGCCGAGAGCACCATGCGTCGGGATTCCTTGTTAATAGTCCTAGTCTCATTTGTCGGGATCTACACCACTGGTGGGAACCGATTGATGTAGAGACTTGAGCCGACTTTAAGAGTTTCTCAATTCATGTTGACGAAGCATTTAAATTGCCATCCCCAACTCAGCGTAAGTAATCCTACGCTTCGAGGAGTCAAATGATGCCCGACCCCTTCTTCAATCCGTCATCCGTGGCTGTCGTCGGTGCATCAAGGAAACCTGGGAAGGTCGGGCATGAGGTTGTAAGAAATATCTTGAATAGCGGCTACAAAGGCGCCGTCTATCCCATCAACCCGGAGGCCGCGGAGATACTTGGGCTCAGATGCTTCCCCAGCCTAGTTGATGTACCCGGGCCCATCGACCTTGCAATTGTTGCCGTTCCCGCTCCAATCGTCCTAAAGATAGCGGAAGATGCGGGCAAGAAGAACGTGAAAGGCCTCATCATCCTCTCTGCAGGGTTCAAGGAGAGCGGAAGCGAGGGCGCTAAGCTCGAGCGCGAACTCATGGGGATATGCCAGAAGAGCGATATTCGAGTCCTAGGTCCCAACTGCCTCGGCCTTATTGATACCCGTACCCCTCTCAATGCTTCCTTCGCCCCAGAGATGCCCAAGGCGGGAAGCATAGCCTTCATCTCGCAGAGCGGCGCCCTAGGAACAGCGGTCCTCGACTGGGCCCTCACCCAAGACATAGGGTTCAGCAAGTTCGTGAGCCTTGGGAACAAGGCGGACATCAACGAGACGGATATGATCGAAGCCCTAGTGGAAGATCCATACTCGAAGGTCATCCTCCTATACATTGAAGGCATCTCCGATGGCAACAGGTTCCTCAAGGTCGCAAAGGAAGCGACTGTGAGAAAGCCGATAGTGGTTCTCAAGTCAGGAGTCTCTCAGGCTGGAGCACGGGCTGCCTCATCCCACACGGGCGCCCTTGCAGGAAGTGACATAGCCTTCAACGTCGCCTTCCTTGAGGCAGGGGTCATGCGAGTCGAGACAGCGGAGGAACTTTTCGATCTCGCGGAAGTGCTTTCGACCCAACCCATTCCTAAGGGGTCTAACGTCGCCATCGTCACGAACGCTGGAGGCCCCGGCATACTAGCAACAGACGCCTGTGAGAAATATGGGCTGAAGGTGGCCCCCATGAGTCCGGAAGTTGTGGCGAAGCTCAGGGAGAAGCTGAATCCTGCTAGTGGATTCTTCAATCCCGTGGACATTCTCGGAGACGCGTCACCGTCACAGTACAAATTCGCGTTAGAGACTATCTTGGAGAGTGAGGACGTGCATGGGGTGCTCGTCATATTGACGCCTCAGGCGATGACCGAGCCTGTGGAAACAGCGAAGAGTATCATCGAGATAAAGAAGAACTATGAGGACAAACCTATCGTCGCTTCCTTCGTGGGTGGTAGCTCCGTGCAGGAAGCCGTCAAACTTCTGGAGAAGGAGGGGATACCGAACTATGAGTTCCCGGAAAGGGCCATCAAGGCTCTCTCATCCCTCGTCAAGTACGGGGAACGCCTCGCGAACCCTCGAAAAGAGGAGTACCCGACCTTCGATGTCGACGAGAAAGCGGTACACGTTATCTTCGACAAAGTGCACTATGATGAACGTGTAACCCTGAAGGCCTCGGAGGCGCTGCAAGTGGCGACGGCGTATGGAATCCCGGCGCCACACATAGAGTTGGCGACAACAGCTGAGGAGGCTGTTAAAGCCGCCGAGAAGGTTGGTTTCCCCGCAGTCATGAAGATCGAGTCACCACAGATATTGCACAAGACCGATATCGGAGGAGTGAAGATGGGAATCGAGTCCCCGGAGGATGTCAGGCGCAGCTTCTACGAACTCATAGGTAGAGCCCACATATTCGCACCGACAGCCGTGATCTTGGGTGTGAACGTTCAAAAGATGGTCCCCCAAGGTCGCGAAATGATCGTGGGTATGTCTATGGACGTTACATTCGGCCCCCTCATCATGTTCGGCTTGGGAGGCATATACGTCAACTTTCTTAGAGACGTTTCCTTCCACCTTGCGCCCTTGAGTAGACAGAGTGCTAGGGAAATGGTCGAGGAAACAAAGGCTTATACTCTGCTTAGGGGGATTAGGGGTGAGCCGCGTTCGGACATCGATTCTGTGGTGGATGTCCTCCTGAGGATCTCCAAACTGGTGGCGGACTTCCCTGAGATTAGCGAGTTGGACATCAACCCCCTCTTCGTCTACGAAGAGGGGAAGGGGTCCTTAGCACTGGATATTAAGATGACCATCAAGCCATGAGAGGAGTAGGTATGTCCAAGATACCCAGCGTCTATGTGTATTCAACTGCGAGATTCTGTGGAAAGAGTGCTATCTGTCTAGGTCTGGCTAAGAGATTCAAGACCGAGGGCTTCAGGGTGGGCTACTTCAAACCAGTTGGCTACGAGATGGCCCAGGGACCGCATGGGGAGAGGATAGACGAGGACGCGCAGTTGATGAAGGATGTCTTGGGGCTAGAAGTTCCTCTCGAAACCATTGCACCCGTCGTCCTCGGCGCAAGATTCCTTGAGGAGGGCGCACGGGTTGAGCCCGGGACGTATGAGAAGAGGATTCTCCGGGCATATGAGACGGCTACGAAGAACATGGACCTCATGGTCGTCGAGGGAGTATATGACGGAGTAGGAGTATCCTTCGACGTAGACGCAACGACCCTCTCCAAGAAGCTGGAATCGAACACCCTCATCGTATCCACAATAGAGACAGACGTCTCCGTAGACAGCATCATCTGCGCCAAGGAATGCATGGAACTCCATGGGGCGAAAGTCCTCGGCGCCGTCCTGAACCGCGTCCCGAAGACGGATATCGAGAGGATCAAAGCCTTCGCAGCCTCCACTCTAAGGAAGAACGATGTCCCAGTTCTCGGAATAATACCCGACGACGTCACCCTAAGATCACCTACAGTCAGGGAACTATGCGAGGAGACAACCTGCACCGTACTCACAGGCCAAGACAACCTAGACAAAATCATCGAGGAATTCCTCGTGGGCGCTATGACGCCCGAGAGCGCACTAACGTACTTCAGGCGCTCGCTCCGCAAAGCAGTCATCACCGGCGGCGATAGGATGGACATCCAGATGGCTGCCTTACAGACAGACTTATCGGCTCTGATTCTGACTGGGAACTATTATCCCGACGCCAGGGTCTTGGCCCGGGCCGAGGAACTCGGAGTGCCAGTTTTGGTAGTTCCTACAGACACGTTCGCCACCGTCAAGGGGATCTCCAGCCTCACAGGTCGAATAAGGCCCAGCGATACTCGGAAGATAGAGTTGGCGACTCAGTTGGTCGACCAATATGTGGACTATAAGGAGATTCTCCGCAAGATCATCCCGACCAAGGGCTGAATGGTGCCAGGAGAATTGCGATGAATAGCAGGCTGGGCTTCGAAGAACTTCTCAACAACGTGATCTTAAAGGAGCGCTGCACGGGATGCGGAGCATGCTTTGCCGTCTGCCCCTTTGAACATGTCTTGGACTATTCGAACGGGCCGAAACTCGTGAGTGAGTGCAAGAAATGTGGCATATGTCTTCGAGTCTGCCCCAGATATCGCGTCGAGACAGCTGAACTCGACGAGTTCGTCTTCGGACATAAACGTACGTCGGAGGATGTCTTTGGCATCCATCTCTCCCTTCAGGTCGGGAAGGCTGTCGATCCCCATGTCGAGGTGGTTGGGCAGGATGGTGGGGTGGCTACGGCCCTTCTCCTTGAAGCTTTCGACTCCGGCCTCATAGATGGTGCGATAGTATCTTCAACCGACCCTTCTCGGCCTTGGTTGCCCGTGCCCTCTTTGGCTCGGAGTCGTGAAGAGATTCTTGCAGCGGCGGGGACACGCTATACCTATTCCCCCGGAATCGTTGCCCTGAGGAGAGTTGCTGGAGAGGGGTTGAAGCAGGTGGCCTTCGTGGGGCCTCCCTGCCAAGTCATCGCCTTGCGACGGATGCAGAAGGCGAATCTCAAGAAGGTGGTGGGGCCCGTCAGCCTTGTCATCGGCCTCTTCTGCTCGGAGAGTTTCAGCTACGAGGGGTTGATGCTGGGGAAGATTCAGAAGGGGATGGGAATCGACCTGAAGGATGTTGAGAAGATGAATATTAAGGGTCGGATGCAGGTCACCCTAAGGGGCGGCAAGATGGTTGAGATTCCCCTCAAGGAGGCCCGTGCCTATGCTGAGCCTTACTGTAGGTTCTGCGAGGACTTCTCCGCGGAGTTCGCCGACATATCCCTCGGGGGAGTCGGCCTCGAGGGTCGAACCTTCACCGTAGTCCGGACGGAGCGTGGTAAGAGGCTCTTAGACGCGGCTGTTGAGGCTGAAGCCGTTGAGGTGAAGCAGGTAGATGAGTTCAAGAAGGCCTTGGACCTGATGATTCGCCTCTCGGTTAGTAAACGAAGCAGAGCCCAAGGCGCAGTCTAGTATTATCCTTACAGAGGTCTTGGTGGCCTCTGACATGATGTGCGGTTTTTGGTACTTGGTCGATATCGGCAGGGGGTTGCCTTACATGGGGAGAGTTAGGGCGGGTTTAGGAGTGGGCTTCGCATCGACTTCTTCGCCAATAGAGGTGTTTTAGTAGGCAACTCTCCACTTTTCCGAACACCATGAGCGATCTAACTCTTCGCTGAGAGATGCTCTCTGAGGGTGTGGGGAAACAAGGTCGCTTCATGCACGAAGCTCCCCATTTCCTCTTTCCTAGGCGTTGGCCATGTGAGTCTTAGGCGTTGGGCCTGGTCGACGATGTGGGTCAGATCAAAATCAGGGAACTCCTTCGCGAAGGCGTCTGCGACCTCCTGCTTCCGCACCTTCAAGATTCCCTTCGAGAGGAGCGCTGTCTGCGCGAGTTTCAACACTACATATTGTTGGTACGCTGCCTCCTCGGAGAGTTCGCCCAAGATTCTTCCTTCATCGGCTCTTCTGGCCCAATAGCTGGAGAAACGGTCGAACTCCGCGCATCCGAACCTTGAAAGGTCCGAGGGACTTGGCAGAGGTATTCGCCCGAGGACGTTGGAGCCGAGGAGGAGCCGTGCATCAATTCCAGTCAGAAAGCTTCCAACAGGATTCGTGAAGAGGTGTGAGAGGGGCACGACACGAAAAGAGGAGGCCTCCCTAGGCCACCTCCGCCTCGTGTCCTCGACAATAGGATTCAACCTTGAGTGGAATAATTCCCTTGAAAAGACGTTTCCAAGAACCCCATCCCGGACGACTATGAAGAAGTCTATGTCGCTCAACCCAGGAACCGAGTCACCACGGGAGGCACTCCCTCTCAGATAGAGGGCTACGACCTCGTGGGACAGATGTCTCTGGGCGAGGGTTGTGAATCGCATCACTAGAGGATCTAAGCTATAGCTGGGCATCTTCCTAGCCACTAATTGTGAACTCAATAGAAAAACGTTTAGTAATAGCCTAGCGTTGAAGGCCTTCAGTCCTCAGCAGTAATAAGTATGTTGGACCAGATATTTCCCTGATGATCTATGGCTAGAGTTCTTGGTAAGGACGAGATCCTAAATCACCTCCTTGAAGCCGCTTCAACGAAATGGGGTGGAGCGACTGTCGAGGAGATGCGGCCCGCGTTTGAGACGGTCGCCGAGGCGATCTGGAAGATCGAGGAGTTCCAGCTGGAGCCCGAGGAAGAGCCTGCCCATCCAGCAACGATCCTCCATCAAGGGAGAAGAGGAAGGGAAGAGTAACCTTTGGACGCCTTCAAACTCACCCTCTCCGAAGCCTCCCGCCTAATCCACGAGAGCGAACTCACCCCATCGGAGCTGCTCGAATTCCTTCTCCAACGCATCGATCACCTCGAACCCAAGCTGGAGGCCTGGGTCACCATCGATCGGGAAGGGGCGATGGCTACCGCGGAGAAGTATTCGAAGGAGGCGGCTAAGGGAAGGTTCAGAGGCCCGCTCCACGGAATTCCCATCGGGGTCAAGGACATCTACTACACGGCGGGGATGAGAACCACGGCGGGCTCTAAAATCCTCTCTGACTTCACACCCAACTACGACGCAACCACTGTCGCCAAACTCAAGGAGGCAGGCGCCATAATCCTCGGAAAGACCGAGACTACCGAGTTCGCCACCTTCGACCCAGCCCCTACAAGAAATCCGTGGAACACTAAGCACACGCCAGGAGGTTCGAGCAGCGGCTCGGCAGCGGCCGTCGCCGCAGGCATATGCCCCGCCGCCTTAGGCTCCCAGACCGGAGGATCCACGATCCGGCCAGCAGCCTATTGCGGCCTCGTGGGCCTCAAACCGACCTATGGTCGTGTGAGCCGCTATGGCATAGTCCCTGTGAGTTGGTCTCTGGACCATGTCGGGATCATCACTAGGACTGTGGAGGATGCAGCCCTCCTCTTGGAGGTCCTCGCCGGATACGACCCGAAGGACGCCACCACCTCAATGTTACCTGTTCCCACATACAGGAAGGCTATGGAGACTCTTTCTGCCCCACGGCTGGGCCTACTGAAGGGGTTCTTCTACGAGAAGGCCCAAGAGGAGGTGAGGAAGAATATAGATGAGGCCGCTGGACGACTCGGGGCATCTGGAGCTGAGGTCGTGGAGACAGAGTTGCCTAGGAGCTTCGGCGCCGCCCTCGGTGCCCATAGAATCGTCATGAATGTGGAGGCTGCGGCTTACCATGAGGAGACTTTCCGGTCGAGGATGATGGACTACCGTCCCAGCTTGCGGGGAATGATCGCCACAGGGCTCCTCGTCCCGGCATCAACTTACCTTAAGGCTCAGCGGATCAGGAGCCAGTTCATCCGAGAGATGACATCCGTTATAGAAGGCTTTGACTGCCTCCTCACGCCCGCAACGACCACGCCAGCGCCGAGAGGATTGAGTAGCACTGGAGACCCGGCCTTCAACTCTCCTTGGAGTTTCTGCGGCTTCCCGTCGATGACCGTCCCGTCAGGTCTGACGGGGGATGGGCTGCCTTTGGGGATCCAGTTGGTTGCTCGTCCCTTTGAGGAGGAGCGCCTGTTGGGGGCGGCGAATTGGTGTGGGAGGGTGTTGGGGTTTGGGTATGAGCCTCCTTTGGAGTAGGTCTGGAGGCCTCTGACATTGGGTCCCGTTTTCGGGACTTTATCGCTAGTTGCGGAGCGGGTGATCTGGGAGAGGCTGTTCTTCATGGTAACGGCTAAAGCTCTTTCCGAGTAGCTATTGGGGAGTGATCCCTGATGACAAATCTCCTAGAGGTTGCCAATCGCGCCATGACAGGCCCGAAGATGGAAGACATGGACTGGTACATGGGCCTCTTCCACAAGATGCAGGAGCTGGAGAAGCGCCTTAACTTGACCTACCCAAAGACCGGCGACGAGCCCATCCTCTTCGACGAGGCCCAGAGGACAGCCTACTTCCAAGCGGCCCTAGACTTCCTAGTCGAGAACGGAGTCTACTGCGCCGAGACCCATCGCGTCATCAAATTCTCTGAGAACGAGGTTCGAGACGCCTTAAGGGAGGTGCCCCAGAAGAGCATCATTGGGGGAGGCGCTGACACACGGGTCGTGGAGAAGCGACGCTTCGACGGCGACCCATCTCCCCGGATCGTCGGCGGGGGGCTACACCTTCCCATTCGTCAAGACCTGAGCAACTACGTGCCTCAGGTCTTCGCTCGAATCCCGCGGGTCGACTATCTGGAGGGCTTCACTTTCGCGGAGGTGGACGGATACGAGATCTACGGCCCAGCCATAGAGGCTTATGCCTCGAGGCGTGAGGTGACATGGATGCGGGAAGGGATAAGGAAGGCTGGGAGGCCGGGCCTCTCTATCACATATTATCCGATCTCGACCAAGGCCTCAACCCTGATCGCGCCCATGGATCCGGACTTTGGCCTACGCCGCTGTGACGGAATCCTCTTCACCATGATCCCCGGCGTCATAGTCAATTATGACTACATCACCGCGTCCATAGTCTACGAGCAGTACGGCCTCTCCCACAGGCGGAACCTCAGAGGAGGAGGTGGAGAGTTTGCGGCAGGACCAATAGGGGATACGGTCGGATATCTAGTGACGGCCATCGCCGCTTGGATGGTCTATCACGACAACCATCAGATGGCGACCTCGCTCCCTGTGGCTCAAATATTGGATGATAAGACGAGGATGATCCGCTTCGGCTTCTACGCTTCCGCGGCTGGCTGCCTAGGCCTCAAAGGGATGCTTAGATTAGCTTCTGAGACCATGCGTCAGGCCGTGGCCGGGAACCACCTCGTCGCGGGTGGGGCTGGTAGAGTTGAGTCGATAACGCCAACCGAGATACAGCTCGTCTGTGAAGTGGCCGATGCTACCGTCAAGAGTGGCCTCCACGTCAAGGACATCTACGAGATCGTCAACCGCATGGAGGAGGAGCAAGGGGTTAAGGAGTTCTTCAGGCAATTTCAAGCTCGACCGGGTCAGACACGTATCCTAACCGGCTGGGACGGCCAAGACTACGGGTTCGGGAACCTTAGGACCAACTATGATCTTCCGAGGATGAGGCCGACGAAGGAGCATTACCGAGACTACCTCGAAGCTAGGAGGATTCTAGTCGACCACGGCTTGCCTATGGACTAGAGTATTGACTGCCCTAGAATCTCTGGATTCACCTTGCCCGCGGTGAAGGTAACCCCCGTCCTAATGTTGTTGACTGTAATAGCTGCAGGCGCGAAGAGCGAGGCATCAATCTTATAGAAATCGTAGCCCGCAGCGCTGAAAATATCGGCGAAGGGCCTCCCATAATCTCGACTTGTCGAAGACGGAACCTTCTCGACCAGTTCCTTCAGTGCCGAATCATCGTCTGCTTCGACGGTGAAGTAGGCGACTCCACCGTAGAGGAGCATGTCGTTGGTTCTCCCCATGGCTCGGTTGAACCTTGGGTGGACGGGCGCTATCGGTGCTCCTCCGTAACCACTGACGACGTTCTTGGGGTCGAAGCCCACATCCATCAACTTGTGCAACCCCATCTCAGCGATGCGGCCCGAGATCTGGACCGAGCCGGTGATACTTGATGTAGGGGCGACCAAGACGTAGAGCCCTTTAGGGGCAACTCCGCACTCCTTTGCAATCAGCTTCAGGGCCTCAGGCGGAGGCTTCTCCCCAGCTTCTAGGACGATGACGGCGATGTCTGATTCGTCCCTATAGCCGATCTTGGCGTAGAGGTCTTTTGGCTTCAAGGCGAGGGCTCGGCCGGGACCGGAGCCCATGGCGAAGTACTTGCCTACGCCTATCCGCCAGCCCGCGAACTGGCATCCGAGGAGGGAGATCGCTGGCTGGTCCGTGAAGACAGATATGGTTGGTAGGATGAGGCCCCCATAGTCGGCGTTCGAGATATGGGTCTCTCCCAAACCGCCCATGCAGATCTCCGTGAGGAACTTTCCGGCGAGGTACCCTCCTTTGACTTTGACACCAGCGTCTATGATCGTCGCGCTCTCTGTCCTCTCTACGTCGATTCTCAACTCTTCGCGACGATGAATAATCTCCTCGACCAAGGGGAGCACGAGTCTGTTCACGGACACTTCCATTATGGCTCGCCTCAGGCAATCTTGGCCTCGTAGCCTTTCAGGTGAGGGTTACTCTTCACGGCCACGAAAAGGCTTCCATTCCAGCTCTCTGTCACGTCCCCTTTAAAGGCGTAAAAGGGGCCACTCATCCGCTCCTGGCCCACTCGGACGCTGGACCTTATCTCATCCACGATGAAGCTCGGCAGCATTGAAGGGATCTTTCCAAGGACAATGATTCTTCCCCCGGTCATCTCCGCCCCGATCCTTTCCCCAGCGTCGCCTTCTACTAATAATATACCGCCCTTCATGTGAATGCCTGCTAAGAGGCCCACCTTTCCGCGTACACGGATCGTTCCTCCGGCCATGTAGCAGCCGACCTCATTTCCAGCCTCACCCTCAACGACTAGGTTTCCTCCACTCATCCCAGCTGTGAGTCCCCGATACGGAGCCCCAAGGTAGTCGTCGACGTTGCCCTTCACGATGATGGTGCCATTCTTCATCATTGAACCGGTCCAGGAGCCGGCGTTTCCAAACACCGTGATCTTGCCTCCCTTCATCTCCTCACCCACATGCATGCCGACATCTCCCTCCACCACTATATCGCCACCTGTCATAGAGGCGCCGACCCTTCTGACCCTACTCACGTCTCCGACGATCCGTATTTTGACTTCACTGTCCTCGCAGTCGCCTTCGACCTCAAAGAGCTCTGAGAGGCCTCGCTTTCTGTTTCCCTCCCAAAGGGAGAGTGACGCTATCTCCTTGAGTGTCTTCCGGGCGAAGATGTCAGGGTTGATGCTCTCGCCGTTGACCGGTAGTTTGAAGGGTGACTTTGGGGCGAGGGTTATCGTGGCTCTTACACCTTCGCCTCGGTTTGTACAGCTATCGGGTTCAGGAGATGGTCTTCGCGAATCGGATAGTTCTCGTACTCAACAGTCCAGTACTCCTTGAACCTCTGGCGTATATCCTCCGTCGTCTCCACCCACTTGGACGAGACCATGGGGTTGACCCAGAAGGTCCGCCCCTGGACAGGCTGCGTGATCACACCATCCTTGACCACGATCTCACCCTGCTTGATGGTATATGCAGCCCTCCGGAAGGCCCTTCGAGCCAGCTTGTACTCCTTGGACGGATCCACCCTCTCTGGATCTATTCCATAGATCGCTACATCGGCATCAGCGCCTATCCCCAGGTGGCCCTTATCCCTTAGGCCCAGAGCCTTCGCTTGGCCAGCACGGGTGGCGATGGCGATGTCGTAGAAGCTGTACTCTCGGTCTATGCTGGGGAGGAGGCTCTTCCGCCTAGCCTTCCTATGGATCTTACTCATCGTCCTCGCCCTCGCTTCACGGCTCATGAGCCAGGCGATGATCCTTGGGTAGCTCGTGAAGGGGCCTGCGTTCGGGTGGTCCGTGGTCATGTAGACCTTCCATGGGTCCTCGATGAGGAGGGCGAGTTCGAGGCCGATCGACCACTGCATGGCGTGAACGGGGCTAGTGCGCTTGTATCTGAAGGGAACTATCCCTCCGCTCGTCTCGGTCTCGACATCATGATTCATCCACTTGTTACCGGTTAGGGAGTAGAGGTCATATTGGAATGGCCCGTCGGCGGTCATGGTGGTGGTATCCGTGAAGATAACTTGCCCCATGTCGATGGTTGCGTGGGTATGGTGGTTGATGTACTTCGCTATCCTGTCCGCCCCCGATCCCATGTTCATCCAGTCTGAGCCTGTGAAGGCGCTGAACTGGCAGTGCGTGATGTGGATTATTGGTTTATCATCCTTTGCCAAGTTCCTTACGCACTTGAGTGTATCCAAGGTCGTGGAGTAGTTGCCGGGCTTTCCGAGGTTGTTCGTGTGGACGTGAATGGTGTGGGGCATGTTGAGGAGGCTGTTGACCTTGCAGAGGCCTCGGATGATCTCCCTCGGCGTTATGTTGAAGTAGGGGACTTGGTCATGGATGCTCCGCACATTCCCCCCGAAGCCCCACCTCTCTAGACCACCGGGGTTAACTAGCTTAATCGCATAGCCCTTCGTGGCCCTCATCATCCACGCCACATGTGCCGCACACTCAGCAATCCTCCCATCACGCAGGTACTCAAGGGCGAACCACCAGTCTCCCAGTAGCGGGAAAGCCGCCTTGTCGATCATCGGCGTATCATCAAGCTCCTCATGGGTGTGCCGCGCCTCAAGCGGAGGCATAGAGGGGGTTATGACGGTCGTGTACCCCATCCGCGAGTACCGGTAGCCCGTCACAAATGTCGAGGGAACCGAGTGCCCGACCCCCGACCGAGTTATCCTCGTCTTAGGTTCAACATCCCTGAAGTGGTCCTCGGGTCGAAGGAGGCGGCCGGAATTTACATCAGGACCGGCTATGTGGGAGTGGATGTCGACGCCACCAGGCATCACAAGCATCCCCGAGGCATCGATTACAATGGCCTCACTCTCAGGGATATGGTCGACGATCTTACCGTCACTGATGGCTATTTCCATCCTCTCTCCGTCGATGGAGTTCAGGGGGTCGAAGACATACCCATTCTTGATCAGAAGCTTCACTGATCCACCCCACTCCTTAGACTCCTAACGCGGTCCAGAAGTCTCTGCAAGATTTCCTCATCAGGAAGAGCGCTCGACACTGGTTCCAGAACCTTCTTGAGTGGCAAGGGGACATAGTCCATACGATAGGCGGTTCCTTCAGTCTCTATCCCGACGAAGGTCGAGGGCAGAACGACATCGGCCATGAGGGACGTAGGCGTCTCCAGAGGGTCGATCACCACGAGGGGGTTGTGCACTAGGTTCTCCACAGCCGCCCTCGGGAAGTTCGAGACAGGATCCGACGCAATCACGAGTGCCGCGTCCGACTCCCCTCGACTCAGGATGTCGACTGCCGAGGTCTCTCCAGGGTTGTATCTTGGGTAGCCTTGGGAGAAATCGACCGCGTAAGGATACCCTGTCTGCCACGTGAAGACGACGTTCGCGCCGGTTACGTTGAAGTGCCCCCTCATCGGCATGATTAGAAACTTGGTTCGCCTGTTGAGGTCCCGAACGAGGGAAAGGGCTGCATCAATGTTCCGGGGCTTCCCGAGGCTCATGGTGAGGCCGACACCGAAGAAGAGGACGCCCAACTCACACCCGATCATCACGTCAGCGACCTCCTCCAGCTCCTCCACCGGGATGCCAGCGACCTCCTCAACGTCTGGATCCTCACCCTTAATCAACATGCGGAGCGCCTGCATGATCTCGTAGTCCGTGTTGGGCTTGACCTCAAGGAAGTAGTCCGCCGCATCGGCCGTCCTAGTTCTCCGAGCATCGACCACCATCATCTTCCTCGCACCCTGAGCTGTAAAGAAAGGCAGATGAGAGCCTTCAACAGCGAGCGCGGGTATGATTGACTTTGGTCCGAGGCTGGCCGTCCTTCGAACCCGCTTCGCAAGCTGGCGCGCATAGAACTGTTTCACGTACCGCCTCCAGTTGCTTCCCCTGAACCTCCCTTCTGAGAAGGCCGTGTACCTCTCCATATGCCTTGGATGGGCGCTCCAAGGGTCGCATCCCCAGTAGATGACGAGGTCTGCGCGATGGCGGAGCTGGCCGAGAGTGCATGAGGAGATGCCGATTTCCTGTATACTCAGAATCGATGGACCATGGCAGACCGTGGAAGTATTGTCGATAACTCCCCCGACCTCCTCGGCGAGTTCTAGGCCCTTCCTTATCGCTTCGCAACTCGTGGAACTCCAGCCGTAGAGGACTGGATAGGAGGCGTTGGCGAGTATCTCGGCACTCCTCTGCAGGGCCTGATCCCAAGAGGTCTCTACTAGTTCACCGTTCTTCCTGATGAGCGGTGCCTTCAGCCGATCCTTCTGACAGTTCAGGAACTTCGCTTCCCCAATGGCACAGGCTTTTCTGACCTGTTCAATCGTGTTGCCCCGTACCACCAACTCTATGTCGTCGCATAGGGTTCCGCAGACGGGACAGGTCGCGGAGGTTACTACGACCACGGCTCTCACTTCCCGTAAAGGGTCCTAAGCATCTCCCGCATTCCCACGGTCTTTTCTCTCTGGGCAGGCTCTATCTCGGCAGGCACCCCCTTGAAGGAGGGCATACCCGTCCCATGGGTTCGAGGACCTATGATGACGTTGGCCCAGAGGCCGTAAGGAATGTAGGCTACTCCGGGATGTGGGGCTCTCTGGGACTCCCTCGCCCTCAGAACCACGGACCCGAACTCTGTTGCGACCCTCACGTTTTCGTTCTCCCGTACGCTCAAGAGTCTGAGGTCTTCAGGGTCCATTTCACAGATTGCCACGCTTCCTAGATACTCTTCTGAGAGTTTGCCGAGCTCCTTCCCTACTCCCTGAGTTATGGTTCTACCAGTCAACAAAGTGACTTTGACTTTAGACATAGAAGAGCCTCGGGAGTACGTAATAGTTCTTCTTAACCAGTCATCTACACCCTATTAGGATTTCCTTTTTTGCATCGTTTGAGGAATTCCAAGTGCAAGGATAATTGTTCGCAGTTCTTTGCATAGGACCATAGCCTAACTCTTCGGAACAGCGGGCTTCTCCATGAGACGCGTCTTCCGCAGGACAGTTCCATTCCTAGCATGGGGCCGCCGAAGGACCATGTCACATCCCTTCTCGATCTCCCGAGCCTCATCCGCGAGCCTCGCGGCAGCCCTCATCATCTCGTGGGCCGAGGCCACCATGGGCGTATACCTCTCCCACTCCTTGACGACGAAGCAGCCCTCACTCGAAACAGCCGCTACTCGACGGGCGATCTCGTGAGCTGCCATGGCCTTGGCTCGCGCGTACGGGTTATTGAAACCAGAGACTGCTAGGGCCTTCTCCTGGTCCACATAAAGGTTCGGGAGACTGAGTTTCTCACCCCTCTTGGCCGTTTCGATCAGGCTGTCCACCGCATCGATCACAGAGGCGAGGGCCCCTGTCACTGCGAGGACCTTCAGGACATCACCATTGTAGAAGGCTACTTCACTTGGGTCGAGGAACTCTCGCCTTGCGCCTATCATCGCGTCCGCCTCCACGATTATGTAGCCGAAGCCTGACGATTCCAGTTCCTTAGTTATCCGGCGCGCGGGGCTGTCGGAGAGCACGACTGTAGGAATCCCAGCCTTCGCCAAAGCCTCTCTAGCCACCTTGGGGCCAGGCAGGGACGCGTTGGGGCTGATGACTAGCGCAAAGTTTGGTTTGTATGCTGTGAGTTGTAGAGCTGTCTCGTAGCTTTGCTCCGGGTTCATCTTCGCGCCTGTGCCTATGACTCGGACCTCGATGTCTTCTCGTTCAGCTCTCTCGTCTAGGAAGTACTCGATTAGAGGTGCCGTTCCGACGCATCCTATCTTGAGAATTCCGATCTTGACGACTTCTGACAAACCCTCATCCCCTAAAAGTCTGCCTACTCCTTCGCTCGATGGATATTAAAGTAATTCGATTTAACGTCCTACTGAATCGAGTTGTTCAATTGAGTCTTTTTTTCAGGTTGATGTTTGCTTCTAAGCATGGGGCATCGATGGCCCAGAAGCCCCGAGGGTCAGGTGCCCCCGATGCGGTCAACCGGACAGCCTCCTCGCCTTCGACCAAACCAGGGTTAGGCATAAACAGGATCAAGAAAGAGTTGCTGGGCAAATACCCGTATCGGTTGAGGCGCTTAGCCCAATCCCACCATGGACCCGGGATCCATTGAGCAGGAAGACAAACCTCCAAGAGGAAAACGTGGGGTCTATTCTTTAGACCCTGCCCCAAGGCATCTTTTCTTGCTTTCTCTACTACTTGTGTGAGCTTAGATTCTCCGCGGGCTTCTGAATATTTGCTGATATCTACCTACCATAGTATTGAAAGGTAGTATCCGGAATGGTTGTGCCCTTTCCTGACCGCTTCTACCTCGTCCTACAGGCGCGTAGAGTTCTCTTCGTCCGTACCCGTACTTGAGACTTCTTAGCGCATTAGGCCAAGTAATCTAGCCATATCGTCTACTACTGGCTTGATTACACCTTGAAACATGTTGATCAAGCCTGCCAAGCGAGTGTACCCACCCAATTGGTAACCTACCAATATCATGAAGACTATACGTCCGAACCGTTGTAGATAGTATAGTCTCTGCTTTCTTTCGTAAAGCATGTTGGAGAAGGTGCTAGAGTATAGGAACAGCAGTATTACTGGAATAAGCACCACAACATACAGTGCTTTAGACAGAATGTCAAGCACTGGATTCATGACCGATGTCATTGTGTCTCCTACCACGGCTAGGAACTGCCCTCGCAAGGATAGGCCAAACAGTGCACCTACTCCTGCACCGCTTAGTACAGCTACTGGATAACGGGCCACCCAACGGAACTTCGTCAGCCTTGCGAAGCCCAGAAGCCCAACGATGACTGGTATTATTAGAATAGCCTGCCCGACCATGACGTAATTCCATACAGTAGCTTGGAAGCTCCTGTAGATTTGGATGAAGGAGTTGGCGGCGAAAGCTCCTATGTAGATTCCTTCCGGAATTATGAAGGCACTACCCCTTTGATAGAAAGCATAGCTGAACGCTATCATCGAGATTATGAAGCTGAAGTACCTAACGCCCAATTCCAGACTCATTCCTTGGTCACCTCAATTTTACGAGTTCTAATGAGATTATAACCTACAAAGCCTCCTGCCAGCAAAACGAGGTACACTAAGCCGAACAAACTCTGGGATTGAAGCTGAGCAAGCTGTGCCCCTCCAAACCCAGTCAGGAACTCCAACTCGGCTTCTCCTCTTATCCCGTCCAGAACACCCTTCATAGGAAATGGGTAGGCGTAGGCGACAGCACCAAATCCTTGAAATGACATGATCAAAGGTTTATTGTATGCCCAACCCCATTGCCGTATGAACTGATCGTTGTTGCTAGCTGAATAGCAGGCCATCCAGCCCAAAGCCACATCGTTAAAGGATCGTACTCTCTGCATAAGCGGCAAACTCGATATCGGTGTACCATAAAGGTCAGTTGAACAAGCTGACCACGTGTCCTTGGCGAAAGCGGCTAGCGCTGTTTCTTCGCCCGCGATGTACGGCGTGATAATGTAGTCCTCACCGTACTTCAAGCCATACCTCTCCACCAATTTGTTACGCTTATATATGTCCTCAAAGAAGATTTGGGCAACAGGACCTACCGACAAATTGACCACTTTCAGTTTTCGCTGGTGTAGTGACCTCCATATCGCCGCACATACGTCCTCCTTGCCTTTGTATTGTTCAAACTTATTAACCATGAATCCCATTACCACTACTCCTCCTTCAGGTACTTGATCAATGGCGTCATAGAAACCTCGGGTTATAGCGGTAATGGTGAGTGGTATGCTTAAGGTTACCCACAATGGATAGGCGGTTGCGACGATCAGAATTAGTGCAAACGCGTTCATTTTGTTAGCCGTGCTCATTTTCGAAAGGGTTTCTACTATTCCCATCTCTACGCCAGCTCCATTTCAATTATACCAGGTTCCTTTCCTACTAGGGCACGAACGGCTACGATTAATGTACCTATTGCCGTAGTAAGTGTGATGGCACGATTCACTGTCAAGTACGGAACTGCTTCAAGCCAATCCCCAAACATTTTGGCTTGCGGAACATAGAATGTTACAAAGATTATGTCCCTCAGCCACATAGCAATGAACACAAAGACGAGGACTAGAATCTCCGGCGTAAACCTCGATTGGCAGACTCTTTTCCAAATATTATAAGCCGTATGAGTTACAGCCACAGCTTCAGTTGCCACAAAGATGTCCCCCGCGAACTGAGCATAGATCAGGGTGTAAACATAATTCCGATCCAAATTCGCTGGGTCGCTCAATGCAATTACAACGAAGAAAAGAAAAGTACCCAAAATGATTATACTTTCAAAATAATCCCTACGGCTTCCTTTAGAACCCGCACTTACGCGTCTCGTATGAACCATAATTAAGACCACGCTCGCAAATAGCCAAATCATGAGCGAGATAATGTTTGCCCACGATAAAATCGCGCCTCTAACAACATCCACTGGTTGAAATGCGACAAAATACTGTATCAACAATACTGCAATAACGAAAGAAGTTATGAAAATAGGAATGTCTCTCTGATACAGCCTCTTAGTCAAACCCGCGCTCTTCATACTCACAGTCACCTACATTTTGGTCCATTGTACAAATGGCAAACCCATCAGAACCAGAATAAGTCCTATGCCTAATAGTGCGACTGCGAACAATGTTATGACATCAGCCGAGATTAGGCTAGACATCATTACTTGATCGCCAGACAAGATCGCGCCGCCAGCGTATACGTCAGAGAGGTACATACAATAATCCCAAGCAGGCGTTTCACCCTGATGTGTAGTTCTTGCCTGCCCACCAACCAATAGCGAATTCACAGACCTCGTTGTCCAAAGTGCGATCGCGTCTCCAGTCCCCGTTATGGCACCCACCAACACGACGGTAGCAGGTGGATTAGCTCCCAGAAGATTCAAGAATCCGGAGCGATAGGCTGTCTCATCGTTCCCGAAGAAGAACACGTTTTCTCTCTTGTAGGTCTCAGGCTTCCCCTCAGCAACGGCAGCCTCCCTATATATGCCGTCTATCAGAGGCGCTACCTCAGGATTGTGGGGGAGTACAAATAACGGCGTTGCCCCCTTTCTTATACACAACCTATAAGTGTACCGCATAATATTCACGGCCGATATCGTCATCGCTGCAAAAAGCCCCGAAAGATATGCATAGGCTCCCATGCTCATGAGAACAGGTCTCCCCGTCTCGACCGCTCGGTCAACGCCGTCACTAATGGCATCCAGGCCAGGTAAATGTCGATATTCCTGACTCCGGCCTTTTAGTGCTCTCCTCAGATAGTAAAGTGTAAATGTTAAGAAAACTATGGTTAGCAGAATCTCGGACAGTTTTCCTTGTCTTATGATCGACAAGACTTTTCAACCCTGCTTCATCGCATATACGTTGGGTCCGTATTTAACGCTTATGGGTCTTCTGCCGTGTTGGCGTTGAGGTGGAGTTCGATAAACTCCTTTTCCCTGAAAACTTTCTCGACAAGAACGGTTCATCCCACAGTCTTCGTTCATTGAGACTTCATCCGCCACGTTGACCATGGGGAGATGTCCGTGGGAATGCTAGTTTTGACAAGGTGTGTGCAGACCACTATCCACTTCCTTGCGGAACACAGGGCTCGACTAACGACAAAGGTGAAGGTCGTAGAGAGACCTTTCTGGTTTTAAACAGAGTTGGATTCAAGATATGTCCTGAAATGAAGTTGCCTGCCATGAAATGACAGTATGCTACATCAATTGGTCAAACATCTAGCTTGACTGGCTAATGCTTTCCTATTTCTCCATAGTGATGGAGGCTTTGAACATCTCAGGCGTCGGACTAGGCGCATGAATATTCAGGAAGACCAGATCTGTTTTACCTGTATTGGATATCTTCAGGACAGATAAGGGAATGAGCCTCAATCTGCGTTCTTCTCATACCTATGTGGACAAGCTATATTAACTAGACCATGAGGAATGGTTTGGGCGAGGGAAGAATCGTTGAAGATAACTGACATAACCATGACGGAGCCCCTATACTACGATCTGCCCCTTCAAGGAGACGCGAGGAACAGAATCCTCCCCGGACCAAGAGAGTCCACCTTCCTCCGCGTAGAAACGGACGAGGGGATAACAGGTATCGCCCAAGCATCCCTGTCACCCGAGATAGGAGCTTTGATACTTGATGTTTTCAAGCCCTTGGTTGTTGGCGAGGATCCCTTCGAGGTCGAGAAGATCTGGGAGAAGGTCTACTGGACGTATTACGGAAGCGTTCGCAGGGGTGCGCCGATGAGGGCCTTGAGCTACATCGACATAGCCGTTTGGGACATCATAGGAAAAGCATGCAGGCAACCCATCCACAGACTCCTAGGAGGCCACCGAACTAAGGTTCCTGCCTATGGAAGCGGGATTAATCTTCCCCTATCCATCGACGAGTTGGTGAAGCAGAACAGGATGTTCCTCGACATGGGCTTCAAGATGGTGAAGATGAAGATCGGCCAGAAGAATATGGCGGAGGACCTGAGGAGGATAAAGGCTGTCCGGGACACTGTTGGCGACGATGTCGACATCGCGGTGGACGCCAACAACATGTATGGAGTCAACACGGCGATAAACATGGCGAGGAAGATGGAGAGATACGACATATACTGGTTCGAGGAACCAGTACTGCTCGACAATGTCGAAGGCATCGTCAAACTCGCCAAGTCGACGAGCATCCCCATAGCAGGCTACGAGTTGGAAAACACAAAATACGGGTTCAAGGAGCTCATAGCTCGCGGGGCCATCGGAGTCTGCCAAGCAGACGCCGTAATCTGCGGAGGAATAACCGAATGGAAGAAGATTGCCGCCCTAGCCGAGTGCTATGGAGTACCCATGGCTCCCCACGGCGACTACCAGATCCACACCCCCTTGACAGCGTCTATTCCTAATGGACTCATCGTTGAATGCGTCTACGTTTGGGGGTCAGCGACCGCGAAGCTCCTCAAGGACCCAGTTGTCCCTAAGGATGGGATGATGGAGTGCAAGAAGGTGCCTGGCATAGGGATCGAGATCAGCGAGGAAGCGGTCAAGAAGTACAGTGCAAGGCCGAAGAAGATGGGTGTCTTGACGATGAATCCGCGCTACCAGTGGCCCCCCTACGCCTGACAATGGGCAGCACACGTCTTTCCCTTTTTCCTCTAATTATGATCTGCCGACTAGGCGCGGCACATAGGCCAATGCTATTTATCTGAGCAACATATGCGGAAATGGATCTTCATCCACTTTGTCAGCGCCTCTTAGGTGGATAGACATATAAACTAAACTGTCTGTAATCGCCAAGGCGGAGGGAAACTGTTGAGAATCACTGATATAACTATGACGGCCCCTCTCTACCTAGAGACGGTCGCGGGCCGAGGAGACGCAAGATCTTCCTTCTCTGGCCTGAGGGCGGGTGCCTTCCTTCGTGTAGAGACGGATGAAGGAATAACCGGCGTCTGTCCCGCACCCCCATCGCCCGACACAGATGCGCTTGTCTCTGATGTCTTTAAACCTTTGGTCGTCGGGGACGACCCATTCGAGGTGGAGAAGATCTGGGAGAAGGTCTACTGGACGAATTATGGGAGCGTTCGGAGGGGAGCCCCGATGAGGGCCTTGAGCTACATCGACATAGCGATCTGGGACATAATCGCGAAGGCGTGTAGACAGCCTATTCATAGAATTCTTGGGGGCCATCGAACCAAGGTTCCCGCATACGGAAGCGGCATCAACCTGCCTCTATCCATCGACGAGTTGGTGAAGCAGAACAGGATGTTCCTCGACATGGGCTTCAAGATGGTCAAGATGAAGATAGGGCAGAAGGACAAGAGCGAGGACCTCAGGAGGATAAAGGCGGTCCGAGATACTGTCGGGAACGATGTGGACATCGCAGTCGACGCCAATAACATGTATGGGGTCAACACCGCCATCTACATGGCGAAGAAGATGGAGAGGTACGACATATACTGGTTCGAAGAACCCGTGTTATTAGATAATGTTGAGGGCATCATTAGGCTCGCCAAGTCGACCAGTATCCCCATAGCAGGGTATGAGTTGGAGAATACAAAATATGGATTCAAGGAGCTCATTGCGAGGGGCGCTATCGGCATCTGCCAAGCAGACGCCACGATCTGTGGCGGAATAACCGAATGGCGGAAGATAGCGGCCTTGGCCGAGTGCTACGGGATACCCATGGCCCCTCACGCCGCAGACCAAATCCATGTCCCCTTGAGCGCGGCGATCCCCAACGGGTTGATCGTCGAATGGATATATCCGGGGTCTGGACAGCTCTTGAAGGATCCTATAGTTCCTAAGGATGGAATGATGGAGTGTAAGACGGTGCCTGGCATAGGGATTGAGATAAGTGAGGAAGCGGTCAAGAAGTACGGCGTCAAACCGGCGCAGATCGGAGTCATGAAGATGAACCCACGCTACCAGTGGCCTCCCTACGCCTAATAGCCGAGAGCGCACTCCCTCTCTTTTTCCTTTCGATAGAGTCTATTGGCTATCTGAGGCACGATAAGGATTACTCTATTACCTTCTCGATGTTCAGCCGCAGCCTACTGGCCATGCTAGTGAACTCTTCCCAAGTAACGTCTGGGATGGGTATTCCCTCTGCCAGCCTCTTCTGCTCCATTCTAGCCTCGGGATCTCCTGGAAAGAGGATCTCGGCAGAGCCTGGAGCCCTCTTCGAGTTCCTCATTGCTCCAGCAAGGCTGTCCATCCTCTCCTTGAACTCCTCGATGGGCGTGAAGCACTGGATGTTTATGGCCTCGAAGAAGACGCCGTTTCCTCCCTTGAACTCCTCACTGTATGAGCACCCGGCACCGTTCAGAATCCCGCAGAGAATCTCACACACTAGGCTCAGCCCATATCCCTTATGGCCAGCATAGCCGCCAAAGGGCAGGAGCACTCCTCCCGCGTAGAAGTCGACGGGATTTCTGCTAGGTTTCCCCTCCTTGTCCAGGATCCATCCTTCGGGAAGTGACTGTTTGCTGTGGAGCCTCACCCAGAGCTTGCCCTCAGCGACGACGCTGGAAGCGATGTCGAGCAGGAAGGGCCTCTCCTTCCCTGCTGGTGCTGCGAAACAGACGGGGTTTGTGCCGAGCATCCTCTCCATGCCGCCGAAGGGTGCCACGCTCTTACCGGCGTTGACGAAGGCAATGCCTATCATGTTCTTCTCCGCGGCCATCAGAGCATAATCGGTTAGCCTACCGATGTGGTTGCAGTTGAAGACAGCCACTGCTCCGATCGCGCTCTTCTCAGCCTTCTCTATGGCGAGTCCCATGGCCTTCGACGCCACCACTTGGCCGAAGCCCCAGTTCCCGTCCAAGAGGGCAGAACAAGGGGTTTCACGCACCACTTCGACCTTGGCTCCTGGCTTAATTCTCTGATTCAATACACCGTCTACGTAGCGCAATGTGCGCACGATCCCGTGGGAATCGTGGCCGGCCAAGTTGGCTTTCACAAGTAAGTCCGACACCAGCCGCGCTTCATCCTCAGAAGCTCCCACTGCCATGAGGAACTCCCTGCCGAGCTTTCTCAGTTGATGTGCTTGTAGAATAGGCATCTTCTCTCTCCTTGGTTAGGGTATTGCCTAGTGGGTATTGTATCAGGCTTTAAAACTTCCTCAAGAACGACCAATAGTCCACCCGGACCCTCAAATCGTTCCGCTGAGGATTCTCAAAGCACCTCAAATATATACTAGCCAACCATTTCACACTAGAAAGTCTCCAACTCGATCGAGCCTCTCGTGTATCAAATAGCCAGATGAAGAACAAGAAGGAGCTGACAGCACTCATACCATTGCGTTGATCTCCCTGAGCTTTTCTTCCAGTTTCCTCCTCAAAGCAGGGTCCAGCAGAAGATATGGTGACCTAGGAGGTCCGGCTTTCAGTCCGCCAAGCTTCGCGCAAGCCTTGAGCCAAGCCACCTCGTTCTGCGAGGTGACATCACTGCTGAGTTCAGCGAATTTCTTGTGTAGAGGAATTGCTCTTTCGAGGTCCCTTCTCATGCATGCGTCGTAGAGTGTCAGTGAGGCTTTTGGTGCGCCTTGCCCACATGTTGAGACGATCCCATTTGCGCCTAGTAGGGAGTCTGCGAGGAACCAGTACTCGCTTCCCGAGAAGACATTGATCCTATCCGCTATGTGAGCAATTACCGTCGTTCGGTGCAGTACATCGTGATTCGACTCCTTGACTGCCTTTATCCTATCGAGTGTCATTAGCTTGTCCCAGAACTCGGGTGTCATATTGAAGCGGAAGGAGAAGGGGTTGTTGTAGGCCATTATCTGGATCTCGTCAACGGCATCATTGATCTGGCGATAATGCTCGAATACATCCTCTGACGTGCAGGGAATTAGATATGGTGGACCGATCATCACGCCATCGGCTCCAGCGTCTTCCGCATACTTCGTGCGTCTCAAGCACTCCCTCGTATTGTGGAATGTGGTCCCAAAGACACAGGCGATCTTCTTGGTGGCATCGACGGCGACATCGACCACTTTGTTGAACTCCTCCTCACTAGGAGCGTAGAACTCTCCCATGCAACCGAAGGCCACGTAGCCGTGAAAGCCCCGTTCCTCATAGGCTATGATATTCTCCCGCAAGCCTTCCAGGTCAAGGTCTTGATTATTCTTTACGACGAAGGGCATCAGCGGAAATAGGCCCTTAAGGGTTTTTCTAGCCATCAAGGATCCGATTAGATACCTTTGTCTCTAGATATTAAAGACTGATGCACAACTGCGTGAGAGCGTCTAAAGCCATTCTAAGCATGAAGATCCATGCTCTGATAGAGGTGCTTTGGCGCGCTTCTGAATATGGCAGGACACGCGTAATCGCGTTGGTCTACTGCGCGCTAGTGCTAAGAGATAAATATTAATCTACTCATACAAGCCCACGGTGGACAAATATGAAGATCACCGACATAAGAGTTAGCGATCCCTACATAGTCCCGATGGGGCGAGGTATTGCAGATCAGATAAACACCATTACCGGGCCAGGATGGGTGCAGGCCTATCTTGAGGTCTCAACAGATGAGGGGACAACTGGAACAAGCCCTTGCGGCGCCGACGCAGTCACTAGCGCGCTCATACGAGATGTATTAAGACCGCGGGTTGTCGGCGAAGATCCATTCAACTTTGAAAGGATCTGGGAGAAGATGTGGTGGGCGACCTTCAACTTCGGGCGCAGAGGAGCCCCGATAATTGCGATGAGTTCTGTTGACATCGCGATCTGGGACGTCATCGGCAAAGCCCTCAATAAGCCAGTTCACAGACTTCTCGGGGGCTATCGTGATAGGGTGCCGGCGTATGGAAGCGGGATAAATCTGAACTACACGATGGATGAACTGGTAGAGCAGAATAGGAGATTTGTCAAAGATGGGTTAAAGGCTGTGAAGATGAAGATCGGGCATCAGAGTCTCGAAGAGGACTTGGAGAGGATTAAGGCGGTTCGAGATGTGATTGGCTATGGTGTGAAATTGATGGTGGACGCCAACAATGGTTGGAGTGTCCAGACTGCAATTGAGATGGTGAGGAGGATGGAGAGATACGATATCTACTGGCTCGAAGAACCCATCCTCGCTGACGATATAGATGGATATGCTGAACTGTGCGCAGCCACTGAGATACCGATTGCTACTGGGGAAAGCCACTACACGAGGTACGAGTTCAAAGAGCTGATCCAGAGGAAGGCTGTTGACATCGTCCAAGCTGATGTCACCAAAGTAGGGGGCGTAACCGAGTGGATGAAAGTTGCTGTTATGGCAGACGCTTTTGGTCTACCTGTGGCCCCACATTGGTACTCGCAGCTACATACGCCCTTAGCAGCAGCAGTCCCAAACGGCTTGATCGTGGAGTGCTCCACTGACATCGTTGCAGGAAGGCCCTACCAAGTCATTCCATGGCGGGATCCCATAGTGCCAAGAGACGGGTATGTTGAACCCCTGAATAGGCCTGGCTTAGGCTTGGAGATCGATGAAGAGGCGGTCAAGGAATACAAGGCCCATAAAGTGGGACCCGGCAAGTTTGTTACGACCAAGGGATGGCGATGGCCACCATTCCTTTAATGCGCTCGAAATCAGGGAAAGGTAGGGAGAGTGATCTGTAGGGTCGGGATTACTGGCTGTGGCGGATATTTCAGAAACTGCTCAAAGGTATGAAGGATTGTGACACACGGGCGAAGTCCATCTACGATAGCTTTCGGTTCAATGCGCTGTCAACATGATCTTGACTCTGCCCTCATCCCCCTCCCACGTTTTGAAGACGTTTTTCCATTTTAACCAACCTAAGTTCGCACGCTTTATATTCACGCGCAAACGAGTTTGATTGGATATCACTTGGCATCTGTGGTCTTAGTTTATCCGCCCTACCACTTTAAGCCTCCTCTCCATTATCTGCCCTATGTTAGGCCGACCCTCGTACTGGCGCACCTATACGCCGTACTTGAAGCCGCGGGAGTAGACTGCCTCGAAGCCATTGACCTCGACCTAGAATTCGACGACTATGGGCAGAGCCTCAACTACTACTTGGAAAAAGCGGTTAAACGTGTGGAAAGGTCGAGACCGGACATAGTCTGCCTCAGCTGCAAGGTGGCGCAATTCCCCTTCGCTGGCCTCTTCACAAGGCGGTACAAGCTCAAGCATCCTGATACGAAGGTCGTAATGGGGGGGTGGATGCCGACCTTGGCTCCAGAGACAGTGCTTAGGATCTCTGGCTGTGACGCTATAATAAGGGGTGAGGGGGAGAGAAGCCTGCCGACGCTCATCAAGAGGATGGGCGACCCGGAATGGCCCATCGAAGGAATCTCCTACATGGTCCTAGGCCAAGAGAGGGTCGTACACAACCCCAATTCAAAGGCCTTGACGAGGGAAGAGCTGGACAGCCTACCCCTACCAAGATACGATGTTCTCCCCGCTATGCAGAGGTATCAACCAAGCTACAGGAAACGGTGCTTCTCCGTAGAGGCGAGTAGGGGATGCCCGAACCACCAATGTATCTTCTGCTGGAACTCCACGAAGAATTGTGACACAAGCTGGCGGGCGAAGAGCCCCAGTAGGGTTGTGAAGGAGATCAGGCAACTCGCAGACAAATACGGGGCTCAGGTCATCTTCTTCACCGACGACAACTTTGGCGCAGAACTCACGTGGCTAAAGGAGTTCACATCCATAATGACGGAGGAGTTCAAGCCTGGAGACATCCAATACAGTGCTTCCATGCGCGTCGACTCCATTGACATGGATATGGTTGGGGACCTCTACAGGAGTGGGCTTCGGACGGTCTTCCACGGGATCGAGAGTGGGTCACCCCGCTGCTGGGAGATGCTGGGGAAGAACTTCGACCCCAAGATTACACGACAATACATTGTAGACGCGGTCAAAAAGGAAGCTGAGAGCAGAATACTTCCCAAATGTTCTTTCATGGTGGGGTTTCCGAATGAGACAGAGGAGGATCTCGACGAGACAATGTCTCTATGTAGAGAACTCGCCAGCGTCGGCTCCGTCTTTTCTCTCCAGATCCTAGCCCCCAACGAAGGGACAATGCTATTCGAAGATCATCGAGACATCATAGAGTCCTTCGACCTCTATAGGGAGTTTGGGGAGTCGGAGAACTTGAGTACTGAACTCCGCGCCGTTTTCGGGGAAAGGCTCAATGAGTTCTTCGACTACCTACCTGACAATAGGTTCGTTAAGCCTTCCATACCTCTTGACAGGTTCAAGGAGAAATATTCTGACATGATAGATATGGCCTCACACGCAAATGAATTAAATATGTTCAAAATCCAACATTCCAGCATCCAAGCTACTCACTACAATGCTCGCCATGGTGAGGTCAAGAACCAAACCGGAAGTCGACTGGTCAATACCGTCAGAAGGCTTCTAAGAAGTTTGACCTAAACGACAATTTTCAGTCCAAGTCTATACATTCAACCTATATGCTCAGACTACAGAGAAGAGACCTTGAAGGGGCTCGCTTTGGCAAGCGAGGCCAGAAACTCTGGATTCTGAATCTTGTAGTCACCTACGGCTACCAAGCTGCCTTTGACTCGCCATTCTTCTCGCTCGTGATCAGATAGAAAGTAGACATCTAAGCTACCTCGCTGCAAATGTCTCCGGCGCTGCCTAGATGCTGGGCCATCTGCCCTAGAACTTGCCTGAAGACAAGGCCCTCCTTCACGTAGAACTGCGCTGTCCCAACATCCTTCCTCATGATCTGCCGAAGCCACCTGGCCGCATCGCGCTTAGGACGGTTTTGCGTTAGACGGTCGACTTCGAGGGAGATGAATACCATGTCAGGATGGCTAAAACCCTTAAGGAGGATGAGGAGCTACTCAGGGCAGGGTTCGGATATGTCGCGGAATGAGAGGGAATCGGGATCTACGGGAAGCGCAAATGAACTCAATGTCGTAGAACGAGGCGACGGATGGTTCAAGGTCCAGAACCGCCAGACGGGGAACATCTGCACTATAATGGATACCTTTGCTGAGATGTTCCCCATGTGGGTTGGCCGAGTCCTCATAACGGCCGTAACTGAAGAATGGGCCCTAATCTCTGCTCAAGCAGCAACGGGTTTTGCATCCTCCATAATCATGTCGCCCGCTGAAGCGGGTGTCGAGAAGACGGTCCCCGGCTCCGAGGCTCCGGACGGGAGGCCGGGGGCGATCATCCAGTTCTATCACACCTTTGGGTATGCATTGAAGGCTCAGATGCTTACCCGTATAGGCCAGTGCGTCATGACGTGTCCCACGACGGCGGCCTTCAATGCTCTTACGGATCGGCCTGCGAAGCTTCTCCGAATCGGGAAGAGCCTCAGCCTCTTTGGCGACGGCTTCCAGCAGCGAGGGACTGTTGGTGACCGGAAGGTCTGGAGGATCCCGAGGATGGACGGGGAGTTCATCGTCGAGGAGCGGTTCGCCGTGAAGAGGGGAGTAGCGGGCGGAATGTTCCTTATCTTAGCTAAGGATCAACCCTCTGGGTTGGCTGCAGCGAAGGCCTCTGTAGAGGCGATAAGGAAGGTGGATGGAGTCATTCTGCCATTCCCCGGCGGCATCTGCGCCTCCGGTTCCAAGGTTGGATCGATGAAGTACAAGCTCCCCGCCTCGACGAACCATCCCTTCTGCCCGACCCTGAGGGATGTAGTGAACGATACTCAGGTTCCTGAAGGGGTGAGGAGCGTCTACGAGTTGGTCTTCAACGGTCTGAATCGAGAGGCTGTTCAGAAGGCTATGGCTGAAGGGGTGCGTGCAGCGACTACGGTTTCAGGCGTCGTCAAGATAACCTCGGCGAATTATGGAGGGAAACTAGGACCCTATAAGGCGGTGCTGAAGGAAGTCTTGGGCCTTTGAGGGCGCCTAATAGCAGAATGAGTAGTCCAGCTTTGCCTTTTCGAGGATTCTGCTCAGCCTCTCCTTCACCTGCGAGTAGTATTTCCCATCTACGAAGAGGGCCCGTTGGAACTCTGGGAGCAAGGAGCTATAGCGCTGTTCTAGGACATTCCTTATCGTCGTCCAGTTTCCGGCCTTGATGTTCAAGCGGTCGACGAGCACCCTTCCTACTCCTACCTCGCTAAGCTTCTTAACAAGGTTCTCTAAGGAGGCCTCTGAAAGTATTGGGAGGATCGGGCCTAGGAACGCGTAGGTGGGTACGCTGGACTCCTTTAGGGTTGCCAGTGCTTTGAGCCTCTCCTCTATGGGCGATGCCATGGGCTCGAAGTTCTTTCTAACCTCTTCGTCGAGGGTTGTTATGGTTAGTCCCACCTCACGGGAGGGGAACTGTTTGAAGAGGTCTATGTCGCGTGTGACGAGGGAGGACTTGGTGAGGATGCTGACTGGGAAGTTGAAGTCTAGGAGCTGTTCTAGACATCTTCTGGTCAGTTGGAGCTTTGCTTCGATGGGTTGGTAGGGGTCGGTGACACTGCTGAGCAGCACCAGCTTCGGCTTAACCCTACCAAGTTGCTCTGCAAGTATCTTTGGAGCATTGGTCTTCGCGTCTACAAAGGTTCCCCAAGGCTCGGGGTGGGGATGATACCTGAGCATGAAGCGGGCGTAGCAGTAGGCGCAGGCGTGCTGGCATCCTGTGTAGGGGTTGACGCTGTAGGGGATGTCGCTTATGCGGCATGGGCTTAGAATGGACTTGCAGAGGACTTCTCTGACTATTACCATGTTGTTGACTCTAGGGGGCGATGGGTTGTGGTGGTAATTAAGGTATCTTTTGTTGGATTCGGTTCTTGGGAGGGTGAGGGGTCTCTGACATTAGGTCCCGTTTTCGGCACTTGGGCGATAACGGCGATGGGTTGCCGGTCGGGATTCATGTGCAAAGGGGCCTTCTTGATGAGGGGCGTTTCAGAGGCATTTTGTTACTAGCTTGGGACAAAGAGAGCTGCATCGTAGAGGCAGGGTCTTGCCTTCGGGGTTATGTTCGTCCCCGGTTTACTGCAAGTAATGCTTATGAGTAAGGTTGTCCTTACATATGGGTAAGGAGACGGGATCGTTGGATGTGAGCGTGGGTTCGGTCACGTCGAAGGGTCAGGTGACGATTCCCAAGGAGATCAGGGAGGCTCTCGGCCTGAGGCAGGGTGATCGAGTAGTATTCACAATCGAAGGTGAGCGTGCCGTCATAAGGAAGGTCTCGGGTGAGAAGCTGTCGGATATTCTGGTTAGGCAGAGGCCTTGGGCTGAGGCGAGCCTCGCCTTCCAGAAGAGGCTGCGTGAAGAATGGTCACGGTAGTCTTAGATACAAACATCTTCCTGAACGTCAAGAATAGAGAAGGACCCTACTTGGAGCCCTCGAGACGGGTCCTCGACGCGGTCGACGAGGGTAAGCTTCAGGCGATAGTCTCAGCTGTATCAATAGCTGAACTCTGCTCAGGCTACTATATGGCTGGGGATGAAAGGGGAAAGCAAGAGCTGATCACGCACCTCGTGTCTTCGAAGGGTTATGTCGTCGTGGATCTGGACCTGAAGTTGGCGGACTGGGCGGGGAGAATCCGCGCTGAGACGGGGCTTCGACTGCCAGATGCCATAATACTTGCTTCAGGGCTGGCTGGAGGAGCATCCTGCATCGTCACACACGACGAGGAGTTCAAGAAGGGTGAGCGGTACTTGGAGGTTGTGACTTCTCAGGGACTGATGGAGAGACTGAGATAAGGTGGTCTATCGTGGCCTTCCATACGGAGACAAGATGTTCAGTTCCTTTCCTAGCCTCCTCTTGTCCTGTCTGCGTCAATGGAGGGCGTCTTAGATGTGGCTCTCCCCTTCCTCCTTTTCCTTCGAGTTCTTGGACGTATTCACTGAGATGTCCTGCGTTGCTCCCTTATCTTCCCATAGGGGGAAGAAAAGTCAATTATGGGCACGAAGTAAAACCTGAAGGTCTTCATCTCAGGCACTTTGGATTTCCAGAAAGCCACCATGTCTTCCAGTTGCTTTGGGTCGTCGGTCTCGTGTATCATGAATGTACGGAAGTTTTCGGTTAGTTTTGGCAGGTCTCCGAGGATTTCGTGTCCTTCAAGCAGTACCTTTGGAAACTTGTCAGGAGTCGTCTCACGCAACACAGTCGTCTCATCCCATCTTTTCAATACCTTATCCATATCGTCTGGACCGAATTCGACGAGAGTTAAGTATTTCATCCTCTATCCTCACGTCCCGTTCTTGGAGTCGTCTAGGAGGGAGTTAGAACTTGCGGTAGACTCGTTGAGAGCGGGTCACCGACGTTTTCCGACATTCTCCGCATTACTCTGAGCCTTCGGTTCATGGAGCAACCAAGATCAGCTTCTGCGCCCCTGCGCGTACCTCTCGTCTCTTTCCTCGCCTATCTACGATCTCCTTTGTTATGACTAGCCCATGCCTTCCGAGGATTTCCACATCTCTCGCGACACTCTTCTCCGGTCTACCCAACCTCTGCGCCAGTTCTTTAATGGATTTGGTCCCTTCTATGCCTAGGAGTAACGCTAGGAGCCGTACCCTACTCGGAGTCATGAGGCCTGCCATCTCATCGGAGAGGGAGAGAACCGACTCCCTCTCCTGAATCCTCCGCTCAAGCTCGGACTCCATAGCAGAGAGTTCGTTGATATCGAGCGACTCCTCCAGCTTCGTGTCACTGGACTCTTTCAGCCTCTTCCGCAGCTCCTCGATCCTCTCCAACAGATGAGATGTCGACATCGTAGCGTAGTCAAAAGTTTTCACGGCGATGTTCCCAGAGATACCGTATTTCTTCCTAATCTCATCCACGGTCGTCATCTAATCACCTTCTCGATGCAAGGTATCTCGTCAACGACTTTGCCGAATATCTTGATGGATTCGTCGAGACGTAAAATAGGTCTACTCTGCAGCCTTATATGAATATGAGGAGCATCTTCAGATGGCTCCCCCTTCTATGCAAGTCAAAGCGCACAAACTCCATAAAGCTACCTGAAACCGTTCGCTGGAAGTGGTGATTGTAGCCTATGAGGCGACCCGAATCCGTATCCTCCCATATGTAAGACTTTAGGGTCCAGCCGTCGACGACTCTCGCTGCTACCTCTATTCTTCGTGGCTTCACCAAAGTGGATGGACACCACAAAATTTATGGATTCCTCGCCGATTTAAGCCTTGTCGACTGGCCTAACAAGAAAGGGCTATCTCAACCCCCTTGAGAAGAACGTACATTGTCCCTGATTGTTCCTTCGGTTCGCTTCACAGAAACCCTAGTTGACGCAAGAGCGTATAGGCGCCCAGCACCGTCATAACCACGCCGATGAACCGCCCATGGAAAGTTGCTTCGATGTTCAACTTAAGGTAGTTGTTGAGCCAAGAAGATACAGGCGCGGCTACCAACGCTCCTACCGACATAAGAGTCGCCAACGTCCAGTCCAACCCACCACTGAGTCCAGCATATAGGAGTATGGCGATGAGGCACGACGTGGCTTTCGCGAATATAGTTGTCGCAGCCGCATGGGCTGGCCCCATGCCGAGAAGTATGTACCCCGACGTGCTCAAGGGGCCGTAACCTCCGCCCGTACTGCTCTTGTTGAAGCCGCATACTCCACCCAAGAGAGCGACCTTCCAAGGGCTAGGGTTCTGTTCCCCTGAACGCTTCTCTACCCACCTAAAGGACTTGACTATGACGAAGAGGCCCATTCCCAGGGCCAGCAGGCTGATGTAGAGCCTCGTGGCTGTGGCTGGGAGGTAGACCCCTACTAGGAATGTTGCGGCGACGATCCCGACGACGCTCCCTAGAAGAGTGATAAGGAAGACCCGGAAGTTCACGTTCCTATACCTCATGTGCCATGCCCCACCCCAGAACTCGCTCACAGTCTCGCTGAACAATATGGCCGGGACCACATCCTTGGGATCGTACCCGAACGTCAGCAGGATGGGGCCGCTGAGGGTTCCGTAGCCTCCACCCATGCTATTGTTGATGAACGCAATGAGAAACGTTAGAGCCGTTAGTGAAAAGGCGTCCAGCATATCCAATAGTAGCCAAAGGTCTTCCAATATAAGCGATTATGGGCAATAGTGCTCCCACTCTTCGTTAGAAGGTTTTATAACGATAGAACAAGTCTAAGAAGTACTGGGGAATCGACATGAAGATCATGAGGATAGCGGACATTCCCGACGTTCCTCGGTCAGGAGGAATCTTCACGGACACCGTGTACGCAAAGACGCTCGTCGGACCAGAGACTGGAGCGAAGGACCTCTCGGTCTCAATAGTGAGCTTCCCGAAAGGCGTTAGGAACACCTTCCATGCGCATACCTCGGACCAATGCCTCTGGGTCCTCAGCGGAAAAGGAATAATAGCCGACGAAAAACAGGAGGTTGTCGTCACCGAAGGAATGGTCGCCTTCATACCCGCCGGCGAGAGGCACTGGCACGGAGCCACGAAGGACAGCGCCTTCTCCCACATCTCCATCCTCAGGCCGGGACAGACGAAGGGCTAGATCCCGACCCCACATCCTTTTATTGAGCCTAGTGAACCCTCACGAACTTCTGAACTGTAGGAAAGTTCGCGGGCACAGAACCCGGGAATCGCAGTGCGTGTCGACTTAGGAACGTTTATCTTCTCCGATTGACCAATTCAGTTTAAGATTGACCGAAAAGTCCACCGGCGAAGAACTACGAGACGAGATTCTCAGACAAGGCAGCGACGTCCTGAAGGCTTGGATCGGGGATGAAAGAACCAAGAAAAGGATCCTCGCCATCCTTGTCGCTGGGAAACACCTCCTATTGGAAGGTCCCCCGGGCAGTGGGAAGACCCTCATAGCCCGCGAACTGGCGAAGGCCCTGCCACCTATGAAGGCTGTGGACTGCGACTTCAACTGCTACCCGGAACACCCCACATGCCCTCAATGCACGGCACCGAAGACCTTGGGAATCCGAAGGAAGGGCAGAGTAGTCGAGATACCTGGAGAGGAACGTTTCGTCAGGGTTCAGGGTTCCCCTGAACTGACTGCCGAGGACCTTGTGGGCGACATCGACCCCGTCCTAGCCTTCAGATATGGTCCCTTCGACTCTCGGGCCTTCAAGCCCGGGAAGATCATACGAGCCAACAGGAAGGTCCTCTTCATCGACGAGATCAACCGCCTCCCGGAGAGGTTGCAGAACACGTTACTCCAGATGCTTCAGGAGCGAGTCATGACCATAGGAGGCCTCGAGGTCGAGTTCGGCATAGACACGGTCTTCATAACGACCATGAACCCCGAGGAGCATACAGGCGTCTACAGGATCAGCGAGGCCCTCAAAGATAGGTTGGAGAAGGTGAAGATAAGCTACCCAACCTTAGAGGAGGAACTACAGATCATCGAGCTCTACGGGAAACGCCTAGGGGCAGAGATTCCCGTCCACCTAGAGCGGAAGATGGTGGACATAACCCAGAGGACGAGGGCGGATAAGCTCGTCGATCAGCCTGCTAGCGTCAGAGCAACCTTGGCCATGTATGAGATTGCTCAGAGCTACGCCCTCCTCCGGGGAGACAGGAAAGTTGCTGCTGAGGACTTGAGGGAGGCGGCAGAGGTGGCCCTTGAGGGGAGAGTCCTGATGTCGCCGGACAGCCCCTACTATGATACCCCAGTCAGATACTTCCGGGAGATAATCGACTACACGCTAGGGACGAAATGAGATGGAGGACTCTGCTTCTAGTACGCTCGACGACGAGGAGCTCAGGCAGATAGCTGTAAGGGTCGCCGAGATTCTCCGTGAACACCCTGGCGTCGAGGGAGGGATCAGCGTAAGAGCCACCCTCTCCTTCTTGGAGATCTCCCAAGCCATGAGGCTCCTAAAGGGAGCGGTCACCCTCGAGTCGGTCTACGATGCCGCCTTCTCCTCCTTCGGGAGTAGGCTCAGACCCCGAGGCTGGAGGGACCCTGAAGAGATTGTGAAGGAGGTTCTTGACGAGGTTCTCTTCGGGAAGAAGGTTCAGGAAGGCCTGAGGTTGCAGCCCCAGTCAGAAGATGAGGCCCAAGCGCGGGCCCTCAGGGACCTTATGCGAGACCTAATGACCCTTTCAGTTGCCCACAAGCACGGGCCTAACGTGAAGGAGGAGGCGAAGACAGGGATCTTTCCCAAGGACTTGACATCTCTCATGAGGGAGAGGTACGAGGAGGGTAGGCAGAGCCTCCCCAACCTAACAGGAGCCCTAATGAACGCTGTCAGGCAATCGATGAAGAGCGGCGTCTTCTCCCCAAACAAGGCCGTTCAGAATCTCCTAGAGGGCCTTGAAAACTTCAACCTAATGAAAAAGGAAACCTCATCAGGAGAGCAGGATAGATACAAGTTCACTAAGGCCTCCGCGAACCTCGTAGGCGAGGAGACGGCCCGGAGAATACTGAAGGAAGACTACGAGGACCTCGTAGACGGGAACTCTGGCGAAGAAGTCGGCGAAAACCTCTCCAAGGAAGAGCTCTCCCAACTCCTCAACGAACTCCAACACATGCTCGACCTCCTAAGGTCCGGAAGACTAGCCTCCTCTATAGAGACATTGATGCGTTTCTACGGCGACCAGTTCCCAACCTTAGCGAAGGTCCTGCAGAAGCTGAGCACCATGACATCAGGCACCCAAAGTTCCTGGGATTCAAGGTTCGACAATTCAGAAGAGCTTTCCGCCCTCCTCAAGATTCTGGAACGGGAGAAGTATGTCGAGACCGCGGAGGGCTTCACTCTATCCACGAAAGCCTACGAACTGATCTTTGAAGATGTTCTGCCCGAGGTTGAGCACGCCCTAACATGGGGTGACCACGAGGCCATACGAGGAGGAGGCGGGGACGGAGAGACCATAGACGTTCGGAGATATCGCACGAGCGACAGATTCAAGGACGTATCTGTGGGAGCGACAATTAGGCAGCTCGTCAAGAATCGACGGAGGCAGCCAGAGTCCCGCGACTTTAGAGTTGATCAGAAGCTTCCAACCAAGTCCCTAGGCATCATTCTAGCCATAGACTCCAGCAGATCCATGGCCCCCCATGGGAAACTCCTCTACGCGAAGAAGGCCGCTGTGGGCCTGGCCCTAGCCGCTACCCGAAGAGGCGACCGAGTAGGCATCCTCTCCTTCTCTGATTATGCTAACGATGTCGTAGACCCTGCCGGAAGCGTGGACCAAGGCTTCATTCGTCGCGTGGCAGAGTTGAGGCCCCTCAACTCGACTAACATTGAGGACGCCTTGAAGCTGGCTTCAAGGACATTGAAACGTTACGAGCTGGGGCAGAAGCACATCATCCTGATCACAGACGGCGTCCCGACATCCTGCTCGGAACTCTTTAGGGCCTACGCGTACCCTCCCTACAGGTACTACTATGGGGGCTACTTCCGTGGGCTCTCCGTGAAGGCCGCTTATGACCAGGCTAGGCGTTGCTTGGCCGAGGAGGTGACCATCTCCACCATCTGCGTCGATCGGGATGAGCATGTGGACCGGGGCTTCTGCATCAATCTATCGAGGCTTGGGAAGGGCCAGTACTACTTCCTGAAGGACGAGCGGGAGCTTCCCAGGACGACCCTCAGGGAGTACCATCGGGCTAGGAACTCCTAGCCACACTTAGCGAATTGCTTGAATAGATACGATGGTGACGAACTCTTTGAAGAGTTCTACGACTGGACAAAAAAGTTATGTTACACTTTTTTGCTGGGTCATTATCTTTGGAGCAGCTCTTCCATATTCCCTGTTCAACGCATACACGATACCGCCTCCACTTCCCCAAACATATAATTTCGTAGCTGATTGGGGTAGTTTGGGTTCAGGTGACGGTCAGTTCCAAGAACCCAAAGGTATTGCGGTTGATAGCGCGGGTAATAACTACGTAGCCGATACGACGAACATGGGAGGCGACTATATTAATTCATATATTCATAATCGTGTTCAGAAGTTTGATAGTGGTGGTAAATTCATAGCCCAATGGGGTAGCTATGGTTCTAGTGATGGCCAATTTCAAAACCCTATTGGTGTTGCTGTTGATAGCGCTGGTAATGTTTACGTAGCTGATGCCGGCAATTATCGTGTTCAGAAGTTTGATAGCGACGGTAAATTCATAGCTAAATTTGGCAGTTATGGTAAGGGAGATGGTCAATTCAGTAACCTTAACGGTGTTGCTGTCGATTCTTCGGGTTACGTGTACGTAGCTGACGGTGGTGCAAATCACCGTATTCAGAAGTTCTCCCTTAGCACTTCAAGACTTTCTCTAATGAGTTTCCTGCATGTTACAGAAGTTAATCTCGTTATTACGACACTAATGGGCGGCTTCTTGGCAGCATTAATCGGTAGGTCGGTGAAACGTTTCCCATTAGGTGCGACATGGGCAGGCATTACTTTCTTCGCTACAATAATTTGTATGTACTTGGTTGTATTTGGTCCGCTTATTGGGGTGGCCATAGGCTTCTATCTCACTAAGCCTCCACCAGGTTGGGTTTGGGCGAGTACGGGAAAGGAATATTCTCTGTATTATACGCCGATAATGATAGTGGTAGGAGTACTTGTTGGGGTCTTCGGTCCCATCGTCTACTATTATAGTCTATGGGGTTGGCTTGGGGCGAGGCTTCTGCGAAATATCGGTGCCAATACTCCCATAAAAATTGGGGCGTTCTTAGGAGTTATTGAACTAATCGATGTTGTGATATTATTAATAATGTAATTTTCCCCCAAATTCACCTTCTTAGAAAAAAGACGATGGCTTGCAAGAGCTATATGAGTTAACTAATTAGATATTAATGAATAATACTAGAAGAGTACACGAAAAACCTGTCTAGAAAAGAGTTAGTAAGAACCGTATCATAGAAGACGTTTCTTACTAACTAGACCGGTACTGCGAAAGACCCCCAGCCGGGGTCGGTCTTCCTCATCACCTCAACCAACTCCTTCAAGACCTCTAAGTCATCCCGTGAGAGGACGCTCTCATACTTCGAGTAAAGTGTCTGGGCATCGCTCTCTGAGACAGCGACGTAGAGGCCATCGCCCTCATCGAAGCTACGGCCAATAGTGGGTTCCTTCATGGAGACGGCCACCTCCTTCCCTATCGTCGCCTCCTCTACGCTCCCCCTGATCCTGTATCTGCATAACCGTCTCCACCCGCGCCCACCCGACCTAACCATGGGATACCCATGACGAATCCGACCTGCCAAGACCCTGACCCAGAAGACCGCGGGCTTAGGTGTCGGTCCTGTGGAGTATGCCTTCGTAGATGATGGCGTTGAAGGTTAAGCCGAGACCGGACTCCTCCTTGACCTCAAGGACCGTACCCTTCGCTGTTAGCCAAGTTCTTTCCCTTTGATCACAGCAAGAAAGCCAGTAGGGCTCTCCCAGACTAGGTTAGTAGTAAGTCTCCGAGAATTCGAGGGGCCAAGAAAGGGATTCCAGGGTAGAAGAGGGAGACCTTTAAGCTTCCATACACATGATACTCGAATACACCACCAAATCGGCTCAGGACCATGATCACCCGAATACTAGTCGGCCCGAAACCGGAAATCTTAGACATCCCAGGTGAGGGAAGGAAGAGAGAGATCGAAAACTTCTTCAGAATATCCGTGGATCGAGTCCAATCGCGACGCGTCTACACTCTTGACATGAACTTGACAGTAAAGGAGCTCGAAGCTATCGAGAAGGGACTCCTCGTGGACCCCGTTACCCAGAGGGCCTTCGCTGATGGCGAGGGTGTCTTCGACTGGCTCATCGAGGTGGGCTACAAGCCGGGCGTAACCGACAATGTCGGTCGGACCACTCGAGTAGCCATTGGAGACCTTCTGGGCAGGAGGCTCGGGGAGGATGAGAGGGTGTACACCTCGACCCAGTACCTCTTGAAGGGGGAACTCTCCCGGGAGGACGCGTGGCGGATCGGGAGGGAACTTCTAGCCAACGAGTTGATCGAGAGCCTCACCATCCTGAGCATTGAGGAGGTCAAGACGAATGGTATCCATATTCTGCCTCCCATCGTTACGGGTGAGACCGAGATTCGCGTCAGGGAATACAACCTTGAGGTCAGCGACGAAGAACTTCTGAAGATAAGTCGGGAAGGAATCCTAGCCCTCAGCTTGGCTGAGATGAGGTCGATCAGAGACTATTATCGCCTCCCAGAGACCATAGCGGCTCGAACAATCCAAGGGTTGCCGCGTAACCCGACTGATGTGGAGATCGAGATGCTTGCGCAGACATGGAGCGAGCACTGCAAGCACAAGATCTTCAACGCCAAAATCCTCTACGAGGACGAAGAGACCGGGAGGAAGGAGGTTATCGATAGTATCTTCAAGACTTACATCAAGGCTTCCACCGAAGCGGTGGGGAAGAAGGTGAATTGGCTCATCTCCGTCTTCGAGGACAACGCCGGCGTCGTCGCCTTCAACGACCGGCTGAACGTCGTAGTCAAGGTCGAGACCCACAACACTCCCAGCGCCATAGAACCCTACGGCGGAGCGATCACCGGAATCGTAGGAGTCAATCGCGACCCCCTTGGAACTGGGAAGGGTGCGAAGCTCATGTTCAACCTCTTCACCTACTGCTTCAGCAACCCCTTCTACAACGGCCCGATGCCTCCTAGGATGCTACATCCACGGAGAATCCGAGACGGCATCCACAAGGGTGTCATCGATGGCGGGAACCAGAGCGGAATCCCTCTAGCTAGAGGAAGGGAACTCTACGATCCACGTTACGGGGAGAAAGGGGGCAAGCCCCTCGTCTACTGTGGCACTATCGGGACCATGCCTAGACTGATCAACGGGGAGGGCTCGGAGGTGAAACGCATCCTCCCCGGAGACTATATCGTTATGGTTGGAGGCCGCATCGGCAAGGACGGCATCCACGGTGCGACCTTCTCCTCCGAGGAACTCCACAAAGGCAGCCCGGTTCAGGCCGTCCAGATAGGGGACCCGATTACCCAGAAGAAGATGAGCGACCTCCTCCTTGAAGCCCGAGACCTAGGCCTCTACCGCGCAATAACCGACAACGGCGCAGGAGGCCTGTCCTCGTCCATAGGTGAGATGGCGAGACTTTGTGGGGGATGCGAGGTCTGGCTCGAACGGGCACCTCTGAAATATGAGGGATTGGACCCGTGGGAGATCCTTCTCTCCGAGGCCCAAGAAAGGATGACCTTGGCTGTCAACCCTGCCAGCCTTGATGAGTTCCTCGCTCTGGCGAAGCGGAGGGATGTTGAGGCAACAGTCTTAGGCAAGTTCACAGATTCGGGCAAGTTCCATGCCAAGTACGGCGACAGAACCGTAGCCTTCCTCGATATGAGTTTTCTCCACGAGGGTGTCCCCCAGAAGTCCTTGAAGGCGGTTTGGAAACGACCAAGACGTGAGGAGCCCAACCTGCCTGAACCTGATGACTACAATCAAGTCCTCAAGGAGATGCTGGGACGCCTGAACATATGCAGTATCGAGAAGAAGCTTCGCCAGTATGACCATGAGGTGAAGGGTCTGAGCGTCGTCAAGCCCTTGGTAGGGAAAGAGCACGACTGCCCAAGCGACGCCACGGTCAACATCCTAGAATATGGTTCTAGGGAAGGCCTGATCATAGGGGATGGAATCTGCCCTCACTACTCTGACATAGATACTTACCACATGGCCCAGTCTGCCATGGACGAGGCTGTTCGCAGAGTTATCGCCGTGGGTGGAAAGCTGCCCGGTCGGGAGTCGATGTTGAGTGTCTTAGATAACTTCTGCTGGTGCGACCCAGAGCCCTCAGAGACGAATCCAGACGCCTTCTACAAGATGGCTCAACTCGTCAGGGCCTGCAAAGGGATCTACAACTACGCGACCTTCTTCGACATTCCCTTCATCAGCGGGAAGGACAGCATGAAGAACGACAGCGTCATCGACGAGGTACGCGTCTCAATCCCACCCACCCTCCTGATCACCGCCCTCGCGAAACTCGACGACATCGATAAGGTTGTGACGATGGATGTCAAACGGGCACGAGATGCCGTCTACATCCTAGGCCCCACAAAGAACGAGTTGGGAGGCTCCGAGTACTACAGATATAGTGGAGAGAAGATCTGTGGAAGCCCGTACATAGGGAACAACGTTCCCCAAGTAGACCTCCAAAGGGTCAGATCCCTCTACGAGGCCTTGAGCCGCGCGATAGACGCGGGCCTAGTCAACTCAGTTCACACATTGACTCTGGGAGGGTTGGGCGTTGGTTTGGCCCTCATCGCCTTTGGCAGGATGCTGGGCCTTGAGGTCCACCTCAGCAAGGTTCCGGTTGACCATGTATCGAAGAACTCGGAGGTCCTCTTCAGCGAGTCGAACGGCAGGTTTCTCGCAACAGTACCTGAGGAGAAGAGGGTTGCCTTCGAGACCGCCATGGAGGGAAATACATACGCTTTCCTCGGAAGGGTTATTGAAGAGGGTCATCTCAGAGTCTTCGGCCTCGATGATAGCCTCATCATCGATACAGACCTCGCTGAACTGAAGGAGGCGTGGAAGGCAACGATGGAGGGAATCTAGGACGCAACCTAGGGTCCTAGTCCCGACTGGCTATGGCTTGAACTGTGAGGATGAGACCGCCTACGCCTTCACTTTGGCGGGTGCGAGGACTGATAGGGTACATCTCAGCGACATCTTCGCCAAACCGGCCATGTTAGAGGACTATCAGATCCTTGACATGGTAGGAGGCTTCTCCTTCGGAGACCACATCGCCGCCGGGAAAGCCCTCGCCAACAGGTACAAACATCTCCTATCAAAGGAGTTAGCAGAGTTCATCGACGCCGGAAAGCTCATCATCGGGATCTGCAACGGCTTTCAATCCATGGTCGAGTACGGCCTCCTACCAGGCTTCGACGGAGATTACAATACTCAGTTGACGAGCCTCGCACCCAACAGCAGCGGCGTCTTCGAGGACAGATGGGTCACGCTGAAGGCTAGCCCGAATTCACCCTGCGTCTTCACCAAAGGAATCGACACGGTCCCTCTTCCCGTCCGCCATGGTGAGGGTAGGTTCATCCCCATGCACGAAGGGGTCCTCGCCAAGCTCTGGTCGAAAAGGCAGGTGGCCCTACAGTATGTCAATCCATCGACATGGAAACCGACTCAGGAGTATCCTCTTAACCCCAATGGTTCGGTGGATGCTATAGCGGGGGTCTGTGACCCCACTGGGAGGGTCTTCGGGATGATGCCCCACCCCGAGGCCTACAATAGTCCCCACAACTATCCCGACTGGATTCGTCAGAGAGCTGAAGGGGCTCTGCCTTCGGAGGGCCTTGGCCTTCGAATCTTCAGGAATGCCGTAGAATACGTTAGAAACACTTTCTGAAGGGTTGCCTAGCCTATTTTGGTCGGGATCGTTGCGCTCAACTTCCTTTGGGGAAGCCTTCGCCCTACCTATTTTCGGAGCCTCGAAGATGGGATGTATGAGATTTTGAAGTAGGGAGCTTCGACTAAGGGATCACGGCACCTCTGCCGAGTAGCCTATTCTCCGAGAGTTTGACATGGAGCTCCTCGACTCTCTCCAAAGGCCTCGTCTCCGAGACTACAGGCTTTATCTTCCCTCTCCTCACGAACTCGATCGCTTCCATGAACTCGGGCTTTGTGGTGTACCGTGAACCCATGAAGGCCACCTCATCGTGGACTAGGCGTCTAGGACTCACCTCAACGGTTACTCCGGGATGTGTCGTCAAGACTATGACTTTTCCCCGCTTGGATACGCTATCTAAGCACGCGTTGAGGCTCTCCCTGCTCCCCACAAGGTCGATAGCAGACTCCACACCCTTCCCACCTGTAGCCTTCTTCACCTCGTCGACGACCGACTGCCTCTTCCCATTGACCACTACATAGGCACCCAGTTCCTGAGCCTTCTTCAACTTCTCATCATCTATGTCTACGCCGATCACGTTTCCGCCGAAGACCCGCGCCATCTGAACCATATGGATCCCGACCCCGCCAGCGGCACCCATCACCATCACATCGTCACCGGGCTTAACCTGAGCCCTCCTCTTCACCACATGGACGGGCGTACCCACAGCATCGTTGATCACCGTCGCCTCGACGTAGGGGATTGAGTCCGGAAACTCGATCAGGTTATCGGCGGGCACCTTCACGTATTCGGCGTACCCTCCGTCACAGTGAACACCAACCTGACCCCTGAGGTTGAGGCAGAGGTCCTGCATCCCATCGAGGCAGAACTTGCAGTAGCCACACGCCAAATAGAAGTAGACGAGGACGCGGTCACCCGCCTTCACATTTCCCACACCTTCCCCGACCTCCACGACATCCCCTGCTATCTCATGCCCAGGAATCCTCGGCAGAAGTTTGGGATCTGTGGTCGTTCTACCTACCATAAAGTTGGAGACGGTGAGACCGACTCCACATGCCTTGACCTTCACCAACGCCTCCTTCTTCCCAGCCTTAGGAATGGGAACGTTCTCCAACTTGAGGTTGTCACCCCACTTCTTGACCCAGTCGTGGAGGACCATCGCCCTCATCTTGCTATCCATAATGCCACCTGCACCAAGTTCACTAGAGATAGCGTATAAGCTTGTCTAGATAAGGAAAAGTCGTTTCAGAAGACAATCCAGAATATGAGGTTCGTCTTGGTTCGGCATCAGGAATTCGCCCTTGGTGTCTAGTGGTCGCCTCAATGCTGATTGCTTTCCAAGCTAAATGAAAAAGTCAATATACCGATCAGACACAGTCCCCTTCGATATATCGTGAGGTGGCACTATGGAGCTTATGAAGGCTATACGGGACAGGAGAAGCATCAGAAAATACAAGAAGGACGCGGTCCCTGAGGAGGATATTGAATATGTGCTGGAGGCCGCAAGACTAGCTCCCTCATGGGGAAACAGACAGTGCTGGAGATACGTCGTCGTCACGGACGAGGCCTTGAAGAAGAGGATTACTCAGCGGGACTGGGCAGCCCAGGCCCCTGTCATCATCGTCGGCTGCGCTGATCCCACTAAGGCTGGGAACAAGGATGGGAAGCCGTATTATATGCTTGACTTGGGGGAGCAGTATGGAGCATTTGATGCTGGCCGCTACGGAGAGGGGCCTTGGCACTTGCTGGATAGGGGGCCAGTTCGACGAGAAGACCGTCAAGGAGGCACTTAACATTCCGGAGAACATTCGAGTCGTCGCTCTGACTCCTCTAGGATACCCCGACGAGGCTCCCGCGGCTAAGGAAAGGAAGAGCATGAGCGAGATGGTGAGCCGAAACAGGTGGTAACTTGCGATCAAGTGCCTATTTTCGTACCGAATGTCTGACCCCGCCTGCGAGAAACAAGTATTAGACACAACTCCTCTCTACAGAGGAGAACTATCGGAAGACTGATCGACAGGGGCGACGGACACGTGAAGACAAACATACGAAAGGCTGGGAGAAGCGACATGAAGACTTTGGCTGAGCTCCACCGCGGGGAAGGCTGGTGCTACGACGATGAGGCCGTCCTCAACGACTACTGGGATGACTCCTTTGACAAGGAGAGTATCCTCGTCGCTGAGGTCGATGGGAAGGTCGTGGGCACTCTTGAGGTGGCGAAGGCTTACAAGGCGAGGTTCGGGTTCTTCGCCGTCCTAAGGAGGTTCGTCGTCCACCCCGACTTTAGGGGCAGAGGCATAGGTAAGGCCCTCATATGCCACGCTCTAGAAGAAGCCAGGAGTTTCGACTGCAATGCCGTCGAACTCTCTGTCGATCCCGCGAAGATGCGGCCTCACAAGTTCTACGAGTCCTTAGGATTCAAGGACGACCGAACCGAAGTCATAATGGTCAAACTTCTGAATCAACCTACAAAGGCTAGTCCGAAATAGTGAGTCGAAGAGACGGCTACCTGCTTTGTTCGTTGGTCCATTGCTAAGCATTTTTAAAGTCAATGGTAGTTCTACTTGGATAGATATGCACTACTCCGATATTGTAGACTACAGCATCCTCGACCCTGTGAAGCGAAAGGCCATGGACATCTTCTCCACGACCCTGATGCATCCTGAACGTTTGAGGATATGCGTCACACCTGCAGGAGAGACCGCTGCCGTCCTCGACTTCCTAGACTACGACTTCATGCTCGCCTTCAATGTCGAAGGCCTCGGGACGAAGAACCTCGTCGCCGATACTATGCATCGAGAGATCGCCGCCAAGGCTGAGCTGGCGCGGAAGTTTCAGTCGGGAAGATTCTACTCGAACCTAGGGCAGGACGCGGTCGCTATGGCCGTCACGGACTTAGTGGCTGTCGGCGCGGACCCCATAGCCTACGCGGACATCATCGCGTCAGGCGACTCCTCATGGTTCAAGGACGAGGGGAGGGTCAGTTCCCTCTTAGAAGGGTACAAGGTAGCTGCGGACAAGGCTGAATGCGCCATCCCTCAAGGCGAGACCCCGACTCTGCCCGGCATTGTCGACTCGGAGACATTGGACCTTGCTGGAAGCGCCGTGGGTCTCATTCGCCCTAAGACGAGGTTCATCTACGGACAGAAGATAGTGGTGGGGGACATCATCTACGGTTTACCGAGCCACGGTATCTGCTCCAACGGCATCTCCAAGGCCAGGAAGATAGCGGAACGTCTTCCCGAAGGCTACTTCACCCGTCTCCCCGACGGCAGGACTTTGGGTGAAGCCCTCCTTGAGCCGACACCAATCTTTGTGCGGCCCATCATTGACCTCTTTGAGGCTGGAGTTGACATCCATCATATTTCGCCTATTACGGGTCATGGTTGGCGGAAGCTCGCCCGAGCCCGCTTCCCCTTCAGATATGTCGTTGACTCCGTGCCTGAGGTTCCTGCGGTTCTCCAGTTCCTCATCGAGGAGGGAAGACGGTTCGGCTTCGACGTGTCGAATGAAGAGAATTATCAGGTCTGGAACATGGGGATATTCATCGCCCTGATAGCGCCGAAGGAGGCGGGCATAATCATTGCAAGGGAGGCGACGAGGCATGGTACGCACATTCATGTCCTTGGTCATGTGGAGAAGGGAGAGAGGGAGGTCGTGATAAGGCCTAAGAACGTCACCTATAGAGGAGGCTAGAGAAGTGGGACGAGTAATAGTGATAATGGGCTCTGGAAGCGATGAGGAGTTCGTTGAAGCCATGGTCAAGACCCTGAAGAACTTTGGCATAGACGCCGAGCGCCGGATCGCCTCAGCCCACAAGACCCCGAGGAAGCTCCTCCAAATCCTCGAAGAGAACGAGGGCGAGAAACAGATGGTCTACATCACAGTCGCCGGCCTCTCCAACGCCCTTTCAGGCCTTGTGGATGCCAATACGAGTCATCCAGTCATAGCGTGTCCCTTGGTCGGCGACAGGTTCGAGACCGTCGATGTCTTCTCCTCCCTAAGGATGCCGAAGGGAGTAAGCCCCCTCGTTGTGCTTCAGCCAGAGAACGCGGCCCTCGCAGCGGCTAAGATGCTGGGGATGGCTGATCCGGAGCTTCGTAAGAGGGTGGAGGTTCATCAGAGGGAGATGCAAGACCGTGTTGAGAAGGATGATGATAGGGTGAGGGGATGAAGTTCCTTAAGGCTGGGAAGGTGAAGGATGTCTACGAGACCAGCGACTTCGAGCTTGAGTTCGTGTTCTCCGATAGGATAAGTGTCTTCGACAAGATAATTCCCTCGGAGGTCCCCTTTAAGGGTGAGACCCTCGCCCGAACCAGCGCCTACTGGTTCGAAGTCTCCAAGGACCTAGGCATCCATACCCACTACATCCGCCTCACCGGGCCGAACCGGATGAGGGTTCGTAGGGTACGAGTCATCCCAGACCCGAACCAGCTCAGGCGCGAGAAAGGGAACTACCTCATCCCTCTAGAATGTATCGCCAGATACTATGTCTACGGCTCCCTCTGGGATCGAGTCTCCGCCAGAGAGATAGATGCTACAGCCCTCTCTTATCCTCTAAATCACAAGATCATCTTAGGTGAAAAACTTGCCAGACCCTTCTTTGAGGTGACGACGAAGCTTGAGAAGGTGGACCGTCCCCTGAACGAGGACGAGGCCCTACGAATCTCAGCCTTCACCAAAAGGGAGTTCGAGCAGATGAAGGGCATTGCTCTACGTATAGACAAGGAGATGGGGACCCGGATAGCGTCGAGGGGGCTAGTTCATGTGGATGGAAAGAAAGAGTTCGCCTTCGATAAGGAGAGGGAGATAATGGTTGTGGACACCTTCGGGACAGCCGACGAGGACAGGTTCTGGGACGCTGAGGAGTTGAAGAAGGGCAGGTTCGTGGAGCGGAGCAAGGAGTTCGTCCGCCAGTACTACCGCAAGATAGGGTATCACGAGAAGTTGATTAAGGCTAGGAAAGAGGGTAAAGAGGAGCCGCCGATACCACCGCTCCCACCCGACATCCTTGAATCGGTCAGCAAGATCTACATTCAACTATTCGAAGACCTGACTGGCGAGAGGTTCAGGTGACACCAATATGGAGGATAAGGTCTCCCGATATTCCCTGTTCTCGCCCACAGACTACCGCTACAGCGTCAAAGCCCTCGAACCCTACCTAAGTGAGGAGGCCTACATCCACTACAAGGCGAAGGTCGAAGCCGCCCTAGCCCAAACCCTAGCAAAGAGAGGGATATGCCCGAAGGAGATAGCTGACGAGATCGCTAGAGCCGCCGACCAAGTCACGGCCAACGAAGTTTACGCTGAGGAGGACAGGATAAAGCACGACATCCGCGCCTTAGTCAACATTATCCGAAGCCGAGTCAGCGAAGAGGCGAAGCCATACGTCCACGCCACAGCCACATCCTACGACATCGTAGACACAGCCAACGCCCTAAGGTACAAGGAAGCGGTCAGGAACGTCCTCATCCCTGACATGACGGCCTTCGAGAAGGCCCTCATCGAACTCGCATCCAAGGAGAAGGCGACGATTCAGATAGGCCGCACCCATGGCCAACACGCGGAGCCCATCACCTTCGGATTCGCAATAGCCCAGTATGTCTCCCGCTGGGGAAGCCGCGTCCTCAAGGTTAGGGAATCCTCGAACCACCTTGTTGGAAAGTTCAGCGGCGCTGTGGGCGCGTATAATGCCTCAAGCCTCTTCTTCCCCGACCCTGAAGACTTCGAGGCTGAGGTCCTGAGTTCTCTAGGTCTAAGCCCCGCGGAGATTTCGACTCAGATCGTTCAGGCGGAGCTTATGGTCGACTTCTTCCACTCCATAGTTTCAGGTTTCGGGGTCTTGGCGAACTTCGCTCGGGATATGAGGAACTTACAGAGGACCGAGATAGGTGAGGTGGGTGAGCCCTATGGGGTGGAGCAGGTTGGGTCGTCGACGATGCCCCAGAAGCGGAACCCCCTCAACTTCGAGAACGTGGAGAGCGCATGGAAGAGGGCGCTACCCCAGATGGTCACCGTCTACCTAGACCAAGTCTCGGAGCATCAGCGGGACCTGACGAACAGCCTCTCCCAGAGGTATCTCCCAGAGCTGCTAGTCCTCTTCGACTCCTCGATTAGGCGGATGACACGTATAACTCGGGACCTACGAGTAGACGAAGGCTCCATGAGACGGAACTTCGAGATGAGCAAGGACAAGGTCATCGCCGAACCCCTCCACATCCTCCTAGCCTACCACGGCCACCCCGACGCCCATGAACATGTGCGACAGCTCACCGACCTCTCCTACAGGACAGGGAAACCTCTGAATGAGGTCGCGCTGCAGGATGAAGGGTTGAAGCCTTATCTTAGAAGATTTACAGGGGAGCAGTTAGCGATCCTTAACGATCCCTCCAAGTACTTGGGCGTCGCCGTCAAGAAGACGGAGAAGGTCGTCGCGAAGTGGAGGCGACTCTTAGAGGAGGAAGGGTTAGCATAGGTCTATCGATACGTGGACAAGATTCTTCGTAGAACTAGGGAGCTGGAGAAGAGCTTGAAAGGCTGGGAAAGGGGGCGGTAAGGGCGTCTTTAGGTTGGTGTTTAGGGTCTCCCAGTCGAGATACTTCCTGATTCATCTCATGAAGGCGGCTGTGTCGGCACTCTAAGACGCTGAAATCTTGAGGGGTTGAAGAGTTGAGAATGACCTTGATCGGATGAAAGAGTGGCCATGAATTTCTGTCGTTTTCCTCCCAGAATATCTCTTGTCTAGCGGGCTAAAATCGAGAATAGAGCCTATTTTGGAGAGATTTTCGTCAAGCGATAATTTTATTAAAAAACCTATGATAAAAGTCTCTGACGCAAATTCTGATCAGTGGTGTGCCTGCGTCAGGAGGTGACAGTGCGTGGCAAGTAAGAAGAAGACTGCTAAGAAGACCACTAAGGCCAAGGGGAAGAAAAAATAGAAGTGGAGAAGCCAGAAGGGGAAGACGGTTCGCCTGCCCAAGGTACACCAGAGTCGAGCAGCAAGGTCACCAGCAACACAACATCGGTCGGAGCGTCGAAGAACCGCTGTCGAAGATTTCCTTCTGTTTTTGAACCTATTTTTACCATAAGGCGCATATCTTCCTTCTAATGGTTTTCTGAATGGCGTAGTTCATTATCGCTATATTTTTGTCGAGCTATCAAATTTGCATTCTGTTGTTTATCCTCGGAGGAGCGGCTCATCGAAAGAAGTAGAAAGGGTGACCGACAGAGTGGTTACCAACCTTCTTGTGATTGTGATTCAATGCCGATTTTGGAAGTCAAGCGATATCGGCAATCTGTAGCCGTAGGTATTGTAATGTCTACTACGGGGACTCTGGGTGATAGACGAGCCCGTGTCCTCGCGGATTCCAGCCCCGAGGAGCTGCGAGAGACGTGGACACATAGATTTATGTTCTCCCTTGGGAAAAGCTATCCAGTTTCCTAATGAATATGCCCTAAGTGATGAATTGGAACAGAGGCGAGGGAGCAGATGAGAGTAGAACTACCCTACGGACACGAAAGGAGTGCTATAGACATTGACGAGAGGCGTCTGATAGGCGTCTTCTCCCCGGAGGATGCTGAGGCAGTTCAAGACGTTGGAGTTGAGGCCGCCAGGTCACTCGCAAATCCAATCGGCTTGGGAGGTCTAAGGTCGATTGTTAGACCTGGGAAGAAGGTCGCCATAGCTGTCGACGACAACACTCGCGTCACGCCAGTGAAGAGCTTCCTTCCGTCGATGCTGAGGTATTTCAATCTTCGAAGGAAGGATGCCGTCGTCATCGTCGCCCTTGGCACTCACAGGAAGATGACTGACAGGGAGATGGTGGATAAGTATGGTGAGATCCTCGAAGAGTACGATGTAATCAACCACGCCTTCGACGAGAAGGATCAACTCAAGATGGTGGGCAGACTACCGAATGGCATCCCCGTCTGGGCGAATAGGGAGTTCTTAAATGCGGACGTGAAGATCGCCACAGGAAACATTATTCCGCACTTCACATCGGGCTGGTCAGCCGGTTCCAAGACGCTTCTACCCGGCCTAGCTGGCGAGGAGACCGTGGGCTGGATGCACTACATCGGGGCCACGGACCTGCCGAACGCCTTGGGAGAGGTGGAGAACTCGAGCCGAAGCGTCATGGATGCCTTTGCGAAGGAGGTCCAACTGAGTTTCATAGTCAACACGGTTCTCAACAGGAGTGAGAAGATAGTGCGGATCTTCTCAGGCGACTTCGTGAAGGCACATCGGGAGGGCATCGAACTCTCTAAGAGGATCTATAGCGTCAACATTCCTGAACGTTCAGACATAACCGTGGTCAGCAGCTATCCCGCGGATATCGAGTTCTGGCAGGCGGAAAAGGGCCTCTATTCAGCGGACAGAATGACGAAGAGGGGGGGAGGCATCCTTCTGCTGACGCCCTGCCCGGAGGGTATATGCGTCATGCACAGGGATTGGGGAGACATGCTCCAATACGACTCCGAAACGCTCATAGACATGATCAAGAATGGCAAGACGAAGGACCTCGCGGCAGCCTCCCTCGCCCTCTGCGTAGTTAAGACGAGGGAGCCCTACGAGGTCTGCGTTGTATCGGATGGAATCTCGGACGAGATGGCGGCGAAGCTCCACTTCACGAAGGTATCCAGCCTCGACGAAGGGCTCGACTACCTCAGCAAGCGCTATGGCAGGGACTCTAAGGTCTCCGTTCTCACCCACGGAGGAGACACCTGCCCAATCATCGAAGAGTGAGACCGCCCTGTAGCCACAGGCGACTGACTTCCTTCTTTAGAACCATGTTTTCAGGTTAGGGTCTGAACGTGTCCTATAAGCCTGATTCACGAACTCATCTTGGGAACTGGTTGTAGCTCCAGAATCTCCTCGGCTATGGGCAAGGTCTTGGCGCGTTTACGCTGATGCTCCTTTAGGTAGTTGGCGACGACCTCCGCGGCCTGAGCCTTGCATGGGCCGCAGAGCCTCGCCCCGGTTATGCACTCCGTATAGACCTTCTCAAGCTCCTCGTCGCTCTCGAGGAAGTGGAACATGAGGTACTCATAGACGACGCACTTATTGGGTTCACCACCCAGCTCCTTCTGAAGCTTCGTCGACTCCCTCCCGCCCGTGAAGGCGAGAAGCATCTTCCTCTTAGCAAACTCTGGATCATCAGTCAACGAGAGGAGGCCCATAGGCTCCCGCTTCGACATCTTCCCACTTCCCGTCAGGGACCTGATCAACTTATGATACGTGGCGCTTGGCGGAATGAAACGCCCCTCCTCGTGGCGCCTCGCAATATCCCTAGTCAGGCGGATGTGGGGTGCTTGATCCGCGCCTATGGGGACGACGACGGGCTTCGGCCCACCGAACTCCTGAGTCTCTGGCAGCAGGATGTCTGCCACTTGGATGAGGGCGCTCAGGTAGAGGCCGAAGGGTCTGTCTCCGTAGATGGCTTCCATCATGTTGTAAGTTACGTCCCTGCTGTAGACGAAGGCCCTCCCCAAGACTCGCTTCTCTTGGGATTGACGGTAGATGTAGGCGCGTTCAGGGTCTAGGCCTAGAGCTAAGACATCTGCGACATGGCTCACGGCTACCTCGAAGCTCTCCTCAAAGCTCTGGCGGTTGTCGGCGTAGGCCTCGTAGTCGGCGACGCAGTATGATGCCAATGCCTTGGGTGAGAGCTGTTGGAAGTAGATTATCTCCTCGGCCGTCATCTTGGAGCCCATGTGGAATGGCCCGCTCGGCTTGATGCCGCTCATCACGGCGAAGGGCTGGTTCGCCTCTAGGGCGTCGAGGATCAGCTCTAGGTCTGTGTGGCCGAAGACGATGCGCCTACGCATGTACTTGTTCGGCTTAGGTATTCGTGGCAGGATGTCCTCGATTGGCCTGATTCCGAACTCTTGGAGGAGGGCGTCGTAGCTCTCTATCTCCAAGATCCCCCACGGGTCCACTCCTCTTCGCTTAGTTGCTTCCATTATACGCATCCTCGCCTTGAGTGAGACGATGGCAAGTACGTCCTCAAGCTTTACCGTTTTCTCCAGCTGGTCAGAGGTGTTTCGGCGACAGTCTTGGTGAGGACTATATTAAATCTTACCGGATAGGGTCTAGCGCGGTGGATGAGGAAAGAGACTTCGCAGCTTTTGACTATCCGCCCACGAAGGGGGAGAGGATGTCCACATGGTCCCCCTCCTTCAGCACACGACTCCTGAGGGCTTCGGCGTTCATACCATTGACCAATACGGTGAGGTTGGAGTTCAGGATCTCCGGAGCCTTGCCCTGACTAGGTTTGGCATCGTTCTCCAATCTCTGGGCCAAGTCTTCCAACGTGGAGTCTGGGGGCAGGTCGACCTCCTGCTTCCTGCCTATGAGTTCCATTATTGGCCCGAAGGCTCTTATCGTGACCTTCAATACTGAAACGCCCTGTGACCCTAATCGTGGAACTGGGATATTTCCCTTTTAAACTTCACGCCTCTACCAGTTCTTAGAACGGATAACCGTATGTCCCGCCCTGTTTCGGCCTAGGACCACATAGTAGTCCGTGTAGTCGGATATGTCCTCGTGGGCGACGATGAGGATCTGGGTGAAGACGCTCCGAGCCGCTTCCAGGACTTCGAAGATTCCTTGCCTGCGGGTCTCGTCGCTGCTCGCTATACACTCGTCAAGGAGTAGGCAGTACTTGTCGGCCGTGAGACGGGAGTCGAGGATGCTCTGGGTGAAGGCGAGTCTGAGGGCGATGAGGAACTGGTCCTGTGTCCCGCCACTGAAGAGCTCCCTCTCTTTGTACTCCCCAGCCTCGCTGGAGAGGACGGTGAACCGTAGGTCCTCGCTTATCTGGAAGTCGCTGTATCTGCCCTCAGTCATGAGGGGGAGCACCTGGTTGATGAGGAAGCGGGCGTGGGGTAGGACCATGGCGCGGAGCTCCCTACTCGTCTCCTCGAAGTGAGTCATAACTTCCTTTAGAGTGTTCATCTGATTCTCTAGGCCGCGAATCTCTTCTCCTAGAACTTCGAAACGGTCATGCTGAACCTTGAGCTGCTTCAAGTCGCGTTCGATCTGCTCGGCGAGGGTTCCCTTCCTGTCCAGCTGCCCCTTCAGCTCCAGATACCGCTTATTCAGGCTCGTCGCCCTTTCTTTGGCGGCAGCGTGGCCTACAGGAGAATACTGGATGCCCTCCGTCCCAAGGGGCTTCTGCGTCAACTTAGCTTCCAATTCGCCCTCTCTAGCTTGAATCTCCTCCTCAAGATTCTCCATCTCTCCCTCGATGGTAGAGCTTTGGAGTTGTTCGATGCGCTCCTTGGTGATGTCGACGAGGGCCTTTAGGGCTTGGACCGAGTCCTGACCAGTCTCAGACCTCATTCTATCCGCGATCCCGTCAAGCTCTTTCTCAGAATCCTCGGCCGAGGGGTAACCCGTCCGCTTCACAGCTTCGGCCAGGGCCTCTTGGAGATCGAGGATCTTCGACTCCTGTTCTTCTTGGCGTTTGAGGAGCGGGAGTACCTCCGAACTCTTGGCCTGGGCTCTGTCCAACCCCACGTAGCTGTGTAGGAAGTAGACGAGGAGTCCTAGGACCGCAAGCCCGATACCACTAAGGATGGGGTTCAATAGAAGCCCCGCCATTATCAGGCCAGTGGCGGCGCCTAGGGAGAGGAGGGCGTAGATTAGCTGCCTCTGCTTTGCCTTGGGGATATTCACCGACTCGAAAGCCTTGATGCCGGTGACTCCTACCCTCCCGGCGGCCTCTTTCAGCTCCTCCCTAACCCTCGTCAATTCCATGCGGGCTTCTTCCAGCCTCGTCTCTTGGGTTCGGAGAGTTTCCCAAGCCTCTTGGAGGCGCGTGGTCTCAGGTCCGTACCTTTCCAAGGCTGTCCGATAGTCTTCGCTCTGCTTCAAGAGTCTCTCATACTCGGAACGACCTCTCTGGGCGCTCTCGAACTGCGCCTTCAAGGACCTGAAGAGGTTCTCGGTCGCTTCAAAGTCTCGACGCCACTCCAAGGCTACGAGTATGTTGTTTGCTTCCTCCAAGTCTCCCTTCAGTCTCTCCACCTCTGCAGAGAGCTTGGGGATCTCGGAGGCCAATGTCCGGCTCTCCTCGAGCTTTATCCCATATTGTTCGTGGCTCGCTCGTAGGGCGTTGAGCTCACTCCTGTCTTTCTCCAGTTCGATCCCAAGGCGGGAGAGGTCTTCTCGGACACGTTTCGCTGAGGCGTCGAAGACCTCGATCCCTATGACTCGGTTGAGGAACTGGGCCCTCCCGGCTCTGTATAGGTCTCTTAGCGCGTCGAGGTCCTTCTGCCTAACGTAGACGAGCTTCTCGAAGGCATCTCGATCCATCCCAGTGATCTCCTCGATACGTGCTTGGATCTCTCGGATGCTTGTTATGGCGTTGGCCTCGTCTTCCTCGTCATCTGACCAGGGTGTGAGTCGTGCTCGGTGGGTCGTCTCAGTTATGGTACGTTGGAGGCTGTATCGTTGGTCGCCGCAGGAGAACTCTAGCCTTAGTCGTGCTTCCTTCTTTCCCCAGGTTATGACATCGGTTCGGGCCTCGGCTGGTCCGCCTCGTAGTCCGTAGAGGGCGTAGTCTATGGCTTCGAGGATGGTTGATTTCCCTGTCTCGTTGGGGCCGACGATGGCGACTCGGCCCGCCTCTGGGAAGCGCATGTCGAGAGGTTCACCGACTATCTTGAACCCGTCGACGACTAGGCGATGGATGATCACACACTTACCTCTAGGTACTTATTTCCTGTTTCGAGGATTTCTTCAAGATGCCTCCTTTCCTCGTCATTGTGGGCTCGCGCTATCAAGGCTTGGAGTCGTTTCGTGTAGGCTTCTACCGGGTTCGCTACACGTTCGGCGAAGATTCTACCGTATCCCTCGACCTCTAGGTCGCTCCTGTCGATGACTAGGTGGAAGAAGGAGTCTCTGCACGCCTCAAGAATCTCCCCTATCTTGAGCTGGTTGTACTGCTCCATCGCCACCCGTCCACGGAGTAAGAGCTTCACCATCCTCTCCTCGTCAGCTACCTCCATGAGCCTCTTAACGACGAAGTTGGTCACGCTCGGCTCATACTTCATATCAGGAGAAAGGGTTATCACTGTGGCCCCCATGGCGCGGGTCTCAAGCTTCACGAACTCCACAGAGGCCTCAGACCCTTCTAGCTCTATCCAAGCGAAGACCTTCTCGTCCCCCATCTCGGCCCAGCCCATCCTCTCCATGGACCCGGGGTTCACGATGGTGCATCCTCTGTACTGTCTGACGAAGCTGTTGTGGAAGTGGCCAAGAGCTAGGAGATCAATTCCCTTCGGAATATCCTCCGGCCGAAAAGGGTTCTGAGACGCCATCATCTCCTCCGTCGGAGCGATGCCCAAGCCCCTCAGTGAGGCGTGGAGCATGAGGATGTTATAGTCTCCCCCCAGCTCGAGCTTCCCCTGAGCAAAGGGATTCTGAGCTTCGAACTGGGCCTGATAGGATTTTCCCACCACCCGTACATCCTTCCCGTCGATCCTGAGGGTTCTCCCTTGAAACTCATCTGAGGAGGAGAAGACCGTGGCGAGGCCCGCGGTCTCCAAGACATCTATGGCGAGGTGGCGTTCCCTCGGCCCCGGCTCCGTCTTGGGGACATCGTGGTTGCCACCGATTATGAAGAGGGGGATAGACGCGTCTCTGAGCTGGCGGGCCATCTGGGTAAGGAAGACCCGTTCATTGTTCGGGGGAGATATTCTGTCAAAGACATCGCCCGTCAAGAGGAAGATGTCTGGGTGGTTCTTCAAGGCGTAGTCCACGGCGGAGGCGAAGCCCCTCTCCAAGTCTTCCCCGCGTCGGAACCTTCTTTCGGCGTTGGGTATGTTGAAGTTCTTGCCGAGGTGGGGGTCACTGCAGTGCAGGAGTTGAATCGACATGGACATGATACTCTTCCTCGGCGCAGTAATAAGGAGTTGGTCGTTGCTAGAAACTGATAAATCCTCGACACCCCAGTCTTAGCAAAGGTAGGATAGCCCAGACGGTGAGAACGTGAAGCTCCAATCCAGACTCATGGACCGGGTCCCGACAAGCGCCACCCTAGGAATGGCCGAGATAGCACGACGAGTAGAAGCCCAGGGCAAGAAACTCGTCCACTTCGAACTCGGAGAACCAGACTTCACCACCCCAAAGAACGTCATCGATGCAGCCTACAAGGAGATGCTTGAAGGCCAGACTCACTATGAGTCGAGCCGAGGAGTACCCCGGCTACTAGACGCCATCGCAAAAGATGAGGAAGCCTTCGGGATTCACGCCGACCCCCGGAAGAACATAATTGTCGTCCCAGGCTCAAAATTTGCCATCTACGCCCTCCTAAGAGCCATCATCGACCCGGGAGATGAAGTCATCATAATATCTCCCGCTTGGCCGAGCTACGCCGACATGGTAAATGTCGTGGGCGGAAGACCCGTGCACGTAGCGTTGACGGAGTCCTTGAAGGTCGACGAGGAGGGCCTTAGGAAGGCTGTATCAAAGAAGACGCAACTCCTCATGGTCAACTCCCCAAACAACCCGACAGGCGCAGTCGTGGATCCCGGAGACCTGAGGCTTCTCCGCGACTTGGCCGTGGACGGGGACCTCCTAGTTATGTCCGACGAAATCTACAAGATGATGGTCTACGACGATGCGAAGCACGTGAGCATAGCTACCCTGCCAGACATGGCCGAGAGGACGGTAGTAGTGGACGGCTTCTCCAAGACCTACGCTATGACGGGTTGGAGACTCGCCTACGCCATCGGAAACGAGAAGATTATCCAGAATATGGTGAAGATACAGATGAACACCACGACCTGCGCTGCCTCCTTTGCCCAGTACGCCGCGGTCGAAGCCTTGACTGGCCCACAGGACTCTGTACACAGTATGCTTGAGGAATATGGGCGACGGAGAAAGACGACTCTGAAGCTGATCCAAGAGATACCGGGAATAAGGTGTACCGAGCCGAAGGGAGCCTTCTACCTCTTTCCCGACATCTCTAGCTACGGTAAACCGGATACAGAGATCGCAAAGGGCCTCCTAGAAAATGGGGTCAGCCTCACCCCTGGCACGCCCTTCGGCCTCGGCGGGAGCGGGCATATCAGGGTCTCCTATGCGACGGGGATGAGCAATATCGTCGAGGGCGTGAAGCGTATGCGGGAATATTTCAAATCCGTATAGTCACTTCGCTGCATTTCGAGGGTTGATAGGTGAAGCAGTTCGGGAAAGGTATCATTAGCCTACGATCATAAAGCGTAGGGTAGAAAGGAAGATTCTCCTCCATGATAAGGCCCTTCTTCTTGAGCCGATTCAGGGCGGCTACGAGTTCCCAGAGGTGGCAGTCGAACCTCCGCCAGAGCTGGGAAAGACTGATTCTCTTCTCCTTCATGAGTACCTCGTAGACTTTCCGCTCCAAGTCGTCCAAGGACCATCGGCGTTCTAGGGATGCATGGGGGCCGACGATGACGCCTTCCTCATCCTCGAATATTTCCACTGTAAGCCCTCTCGAAGAAGGAGTGGCCGCTCCTCCTCTTATTCCTTCTCGGATTCAGGAGAACGGTACATTAGGAGCATTATGCCGCATTCCTACCCTGCTTCAGCCGTCGCCTCAATACTAGATTCAAGAGACCTAGGTTCACGGCTATGATGCCACCGATGAGGCTGAACGCCCCGAAGTACCCAGATAGACCCACGGCTACGCCAGCCACTATGGGGCCGAGGGTCTGTCCAACATCCTTGATAGTCTCCAAGGCACCTAGGGATGCACCATAGACCTGTTGTGGAACGAGGTCCGAAACTAACGGTGGGATCGCTGAGAGAGCCATCGTCATTCCTGACCCGTATAGAAGCATCACGAGGAGAAGGAGGGCGAATACCCCTGAGAAGGAGAGAAGCACCAAGCTGAGGGCTACCACCCCGAGCCCAAGCATGATGAAGACCCTGCGACCACGACGGTCAGAGAGGCGTCCGAAGACTGGACCAGCGAAAAGAGTCACGGCAGTCTGTACTGAGAGGAGAATGCCGATCTCAAGGCCTGAAAGGCCTAGGCTTTGCGCGTAGAGAGGTAAGAAAGTTTCAACTGGTCCAACGCTCAGATAGAGAGCAGCGAGGGCTGAGCTCATGGACAGGAAGCCCCCGTGTTTAGGAACTTCTCGCAGGTTCTCTAAGACCCTTCTCCTCTGAACAGTCGAGGATCTCGCCGTTGGAAGTAGGAAGAGGGAGAGGGCGAGGAGTAATGCTATGGAGCCGCTGAAACCGCAGATCAAGTATATTTGATGGAAGGCTGGGAGGGAGAAGCCTAGGAGGGATATGATCGATCCACCCACGATGGGGGCCAGAAGCCTCCCAACGTATTGTGAGGATGAGGATAGGGACATCATCTCCCCCCTGCGGGAAGAGAACATGTCAGCTATAGCAGCCGACATTACTGGCGCCAGGGTCGCCGTCGCGAATCCATGGTAGACCCGAACCAAGATTAGCTGCCATACATCTGTGACCAAGAGGTAAAGGAAAGGCGCCGAGGCGAAGATCAGGGTCGCTACGAGGATGAGGGGCTTCCTCCCGTAGAGGTCGGAGAGGGCGCCGGCTGTGACGTTGGTGAAGATGCCTACGACCGTGGAGGCTGCGGCGATGAGGCCTATCTCTGCGGGGCCAGCCTTGAGGAATTTGGCGAAGAGGGAGAGGGTTGGCGACTTGGATATGGTGGAGCTGAAGATGGCGAAGGCGCCCAAGGTGCAGAGGACGGCGAACTCCTTAGTGAACCTCTCCTGAGTAGCGGTAGTCGTCTTTCTTTCGGCCTCCAAGTCTTTTCCAGCCATAATTCATGATCTGAACTATACGACAAGCTGTATAGTTATCTGCTTAGCCTTATCCATATCTACGCCCTTCAAGGAACCTATCATGGCGAGGATGACGTTCTTGACGAAGTTCTTCGGAAACTCGCTCAGGTAGACTTCAGCATCGTCCACCGCCAAAGTTAGGTCAGATATCTGGAGAGTCTTACAGTCCTTCAAGGTGGCCTCACCCCTCAGAATAGCCTCAGCCAAGGCCTTGCAAGACGGGTAACCACATTTCCTGCAATCTATCCTTGGCAACCTCTTCACCTGGTCCTCGATGACCATTCGGCTGAGCCTCTCCGCCAGCTCCTCTGGGGATAGGATGGGTACTCCTTGAATCGATTCCCCAGCCTTCGTGTCTGTGATGGGGATTGAGATGGCGAAGATTCCTCGGATCTTTCCTAGTTGCTCCTCTGCCTCCTCGATCGATGGAGTGGCGAGTATCTTGGGGTAGTTCGCCTCCCTGAAGCCTTCAGCGAGGATGAGGTCGACATTCCTGGGAACCTCTCCGACAGCGGTCTCTAGAGTCGCTTGAGTCTGAGGTCTCAGGACTACAATCCTTTTCGGTCCCACGGCGATGGTTCCTTCAGCCCCGGCCTCCATGTGTCTCCACGTGTCCTTCTCCTCTGTGTCGAAGGATTTGGAGACGTGTTTGACGGTCCAGACCCTGAGGTTCTTGGAGAATCTGCGGGTTAAGAACTCGACGAGGGTCGTTTTCCCCCTTCCTCTCCCAGCGCCTACGACGACAATGACGACGGTCATAGTGGGTCACGTTTGGCTAGCCTTATCTTATGGGAGTCATGTAAATCGTTATGGGTCTCAGCAGTGTCGAAGACATCGACTCCTCGCCTCTACGTCTACATGATGGGTCAGGATGACCCTAAGAAGTGCTCCGCCAACCGCCTCGCGAAGCTACGTCTAGCTCATCCCATATATCGCAGGAGTCAGATTCCCAGAGGAGCCTTGATCCTCGACCCCTACGCGGATAAGCTCATGACGCCATCCGACAGGGAGACGGCCCTTAGGCATGGCATAGTGGTTGTGGACTGCTCATGGAGAAACGCCAAAACCGTCTTCTCAACGCCCTCGAAGAGCAATGGTAGAAGACTTCCGACTCTTCTACCGGCCAACCCTGTCAACTATGGACGTGCTGGGATGCTCAGCTCCCTAGAGGCCTTTTCCGGAGCCCTCTACATTCTCGGCTTCAAGGAGGAGGCTCAGGGTCTGTTGAGGATCTTCAAGTGGGCTCCCCACTTCTTGGAACTCAACGGAGACCCCTTGGAAGCATATTCTGAGGTCGTCGATGAGGAGCATCTGGTCAAGCTCGTGGACGAGTTCTTCCCGGGCTTGGAGACGCCCCTTGGAGACAGTTAGGACATGCTCTTTATCATTCCAGCTCGTCAACTGTCTGTGCTGTCTAGACGATGTATAGCCGGTTCCGACATGCTGGAAGCACTTCCACACTGGCGTATCTATAAGAGAGGGGACAGGCTGGACGGCCATTGCCTGCGACCCCGAAGGCAACTACTTCGGCATCATCCAAGGCAAGTAGGCTCAACTATGTGAGTTTAGTCCCAAACCCGACCACTGTTACTAATACTCTCTTACTCTCTCTATCACACAATACGATAAACCATTTTGGGGATTAAAGTTTAATCCAACCAACCCAGCGTGTAAAGTCTCATAAGCTTCCCTACAAAACTTGTTTGTTCTTCTATCGTGTTTAAATCGAAGTAGTGTATGGTTGCTTCGTGAATAGGAAAAATAGGTAGAAAAAATATTTGAGTTGTTTACTTTGTTTTCGAACTAGCTAATTTTTGGCTTGATTGATGATGTTTGTTCGTTGGTTTATAATGCTAGTTTGGTTACGTCTGAGGTGGTGAAGATTCCTACGATCTTCCCTTTATCGGTGACTAGTAGTCTTCTGACTTTTCTTTTGACCATCGTTTTGATGGCGTCTTCGGCATCCGCATCCTTGTCTATGGTGACGAGGGGTGTTGACATTATCGCCTTCACTTTGACCTCTTCTAGGTTGCCTTTTACAGCGATGACATTGGACATGATGTCTCTTTCTGTTACTATTCCGACGTTTGTCCCTCTTCTTGTGACGAGGAGGGATCCGATGTGTTCTTTACCCATGGTCTCCGCTGCTTCTTGAGCTGATGAGTTCTCGTCTATAGCTATAACTGGCTCTGCCATTAACACAGATACTTTCATCTTTTCAGTTACCTCCATTTCCTATTTCATAGAGAAATCGAGTAGAATATCAGCTCACACTTATAAGTATATTGCAATGCCAGTCAAGACTTCTGTTGAGGGATGGGTGTCACGGAAAAAGGACCGTCTTCTCTCTGTGTGTATGATATACATGATACGGGATACTTGGTGGCGATGGAAAGAAAGCGAGGAGGGAAGTTTGGGTTTGGGGATTTGAGTTTAGTGGCTAGGGTTTCTCTATTGGTTGGCGGATGATAGTCTTCCAGTGCTCCGGCGGTGCCCTTCTTGGGTCCGACATGTAGATCTCATGGTGGATGCCCCTCATCTTGTAGCCATTCTCCTTGATGAAGCCGTGCAGCCTCTTTATCGTTGGCCCTTCTTCGGAGTAGGGGCCGATGTGCATGATCTGGGCGGATAGGCCTTCGTTGAATGTTTCCAGCTTGATCAGGTCGACCTCTTTGATCCCCTTCTTGTCTCTGACTTCCCGCTTGACCTCATCGACCACATCTTCGGTTATGAAGTCGGGTTGTCTGATCATGGATTTCCAGTTCCATTCCTCCCTCGGCGGAGCGTTGGCCAGATCAGTTATGTTGGGGTCGTCCCACCACCAGAGCCCTTCGAGGCCCATGACGCTGAAGTCTCTGCCCTCTGCCTTGGATTTGAACTTGAGCGTGTAGGCGACGGAGAAGAGGGCGTTGAGGGCTGCCGTGTAGGCTGGGCCTCCGGGTTCGCCGCGTCCGGTTATGGCTAGGAATTTTCCCTTGGGAACCTCGACTATCTTCGGCTCCTTGGCGCTGACCGCGTAGAACTCCTTGAGTCCCCTCCTTAGGTCAAGTCCACTCATAATTGAGTCCAAGAGATCCTAGCTCTATATATATTTAGGTGCATGGGCGAGGCTCTAGACGATATGTTGCGCTCGGAATAGGGTAAAGCAAGGAATTATTGTATGGAACTCGGATATGGATTAGACATAGGAGTATAAAAGGCAATAGAAGTCCTATGTCTTCCATGTTCAAAAGTCTTGAACGTTCGTTCAAAGGCTTAGTGTTAAATTAGATTTCAGACCCATTAAAACAGGACCAAGATGAAGCCCCTCAAAATCAACTTCTACGTCAACAGGAACAGGATAATCTCCCTCGGTCTAATCGCCTTCATAGTAGGAGGCACTCTGGGCGGCGTCCTCTGGCACTTCGGCGGCGTGTATACTATTCCTCCCATGGAGTTCCACTCACTTCAAAGATTCTCCTCCTACGAGGAGCTCAAGAACTTCCTGAACACGACCCCGCAGAGCGTCCCATACTATTATAGGATGTTGCCCGGATTCTCAGACTTACGCGGTTTAGGCAATTTCGCTACTCTTGAGGCGACGAAAGCCCCAACTCCAGACTACTCGACTACGAACATCCAAGTCGAAGGAGTGGATGAAGCGGATATCGTGAAGACGGACGGGGAATACATCTACGTCGCTTCGGGGAAGACCGTCGTTATCCTGCGTGCTTTCCCACCTGAGAACGCCAAAGTCCTCTCCAAACTTGATTTGAACCAGACCGTCAATGGAATATTCGTAAACGGCGATAAACTGGTCGTCTTCCAAGGCGGGTTCGATCCATCAGGGATAGTCCGCTGGGGCGGACTCGCCCTCCCCTATCCATATGAATCCGCGAGGACGAGCATCAAGGTCTACGAAATCTTCGATAGGACTAAACCTACGCTATCTACAAGCTTCACGGTAGACGGCTACTACTTCAGTTCTAGGATGATAGGCAGCTACGTGTACGTCGTGGTCAACAAGCCGGCCTACCTGATCAACAAGGAGGTTGAACTCCCGACCATACAGTCTGATGGTTGGGATCATATCGTAAAGATACCTGCAACGAGCATCTACTACGTCAACGTCTCAGACTACTACTACGCCTTCACCAACATCATAGCCTTAGATGTGCGGGACCCGAAGAAAGAACCGACCCATGAAACATTTCTGCTAGGAGCGGCAGCGAACATCTACGTCTCGCAGAACAACCTCTACATAACATCTCCAAAGCTAGCTGACGCCACGAGCATCCACAAGATCAGTATTGAAGAGGGCAAGATAGCTTATGCTGCGAATGGAACTGTGACAGGCTACGTCCTCAACCAGTTCTCCATGGACGAGTACGACGGCTACTTCCGGGTCGCTACCACAAAGGGATCGGCGGGCGGAAGATCGTCTATGAACAACGTATACGTCCTCGACTCGAAACTGAACATTGTAGGGAGGCTGGAGAATCTTGCACCTGGGGAGGAGATCCATTCAGCTCGATTCATGGAAGATAGGTGCTACCTCGTCACCTTCAAGAAGATAGACCCCCTCTTCGTCATCGACCTGAAGGACCCCAAGAAGCCTGAAGTTCTCGGCAAGCTGAAGATACCCGGCTACTCGGACTACCTACACCCCTACGACAGGAACCACCTGATAGGCGTGGGCAAGGAGACTGTGGAGGCGAAGGAGGGAGACTTCGCTTGGTATCAGGGCGTCAAAATCTCCCTCTTCGACGTGAGCAATGTCTCGGAGCCGAAGGAGATGGCGATGGTTGAGATCGGTGACAGAGGGACGGACTCACCCGTTCTGCGGGATCAGAAGGCCTTTCTCTTCAGTTGGTCGAAACGTCTCCTCGTGCTACCCGCGTTGGTCGCGGAGATAGATGAGAAGAAGTATCCTAGCGGCGTTCCTCCAAGTGTTCAGGGAGACTACGTCTGGCAGGGAGCTTACGTCTATGATATCTCTCTGGGAGGAATCGTCCTCAAGGGCAGAATTACGCACATAGAGGATGCGTCGGAGCTGCTGAAGAGCGGCTACTACTTCGACTCTCCCTACTCAGTGAAGAGGGCCCTCTATATAGACGATGTACTCTACACGATCTCGGATAAGATGATAAAGATGAATAGCCTAGGGAATCTACAAGAGATAAACAAGGTAGAACTGCCTTAATCCACCTTACAATACTCGATGAACCGAAACCTAAGGAGGCATTAACCCCAAAGTGACCGCCTCAGAGAGGAAAAACCTCTCCGGCAACACGTGGGATGTCTACCTCTACGTCCTAACATCGAGGGAACCCATAGGAGTCAGAGATGTCTGGAGAACTCTGAAGCTCTCCAGCCCAAGCCTAGCCCAATATCATATCAACAAGCTTCTGGACCTGAAGCTGATTGAGGCAACCCCAGAAGGCAAGTATCGGGTCAATGAGGCGGAACAGGTGGACGCTCTGAGGAGCTTCATCCTCCTCAGGGGGAGGCTTATCCCTAGGCTGATATTCTATGGGGCCATAGTCTCCGGCGTACTAGCCTCATACTTGGTCCTTTGGCCCTTCAGATGGGACTTTCGGGACCTAGTGGTCTTGGTCATCTCCTTCTTCAGCGTCCTCACCTTCTTCTTCGAAGCCTACAGTCAATACAAAGGCCTGAGGGTTGTCTGACATCGAAACTGTTGAGACTCTTGACGTGCCACTTTCGGCACATCATGTCTCCCTTTGCTGACTACCTACAGCCTTCTCCAGCTTCCTCATGTCCTCATCGTCTAAGCTCCAGCCCGTAGAGCCACTATTCTCGATCACCCGCTCGGGCCTCGAGGCCCTCGGGATCGGAAAGACCATCCTGCCCTTGTTCATGAGCCAGTTGAGGGCTATCTGGGCCGGGGTCTTGCCACCGTGCTTCTTCGAGATCTCATCCATGACCGTTCCAAGCCTCAAATCAGGATTGGCGAGGGCGCCGTGGGCGATCGGCCTATAGGCCAAGATGACGATCCCGTTCTTCTCACAGTATGGGACGAGGTCTTTCTCAACCTCTCTTGCCTTTAGGTTGTACTCCACCTGATTCGAAGCGAGCCGGTTCCTTGAGAGGGCTTCCTCAGCCCTCCTAATCAGATCCAGCGAGAAGTTACTCACACCTAGGTATCTGACCTTCCCGTCATCAACGAGCTTCTCCATAGCCCTCATCGTCTCCTCGATAGGAACCTTAGAATTAGGCCAGTGAATCTGATAGAGGTCAATATAGGAGCATCGCAGCCTGTCTAGACTCTTCCGCGCAGCCCTCAATACGTCATCGTACCTGAGATGGTTCTGAAAGACCTTCGTTGCTATGAAGAGTTCTTCCCTTTTGTGACCTTTGATCGCCTCTGCGACTAGAGGCTCCGTTTGGTAGATCTCTGCGGTGTCGATGAGGTTTACCCCAAGCTCCAACCCCTTCTTCAATGCCGCTATCTTCTTGTCCCGATTATGGTGATAACGGAACAGGAGTGCCGCAGCAATATACGTCGGATCATAGTACGTTCCCATGCCGATAGCGGAGACCTTGACCCCTGTTCTACCGAACTCACGATACTCCATAAGGACCTTGACCAACGCCAGCTCATTGAGAAATAGGAATATATAAGCGAGCCACGTAGGTTCGTGGCGAAACTTAAGTTAAGACAATGTGGAGTGTATTGATGTGGCTGAACAGAAGTACTTGGAATCCTTGAAGGAAGGCATTGTAAACCTAGACTTCGATACTACATTAAAGACCACCAAAGAGGCAATGGAGGCTGGCGTAGACCCGGTCAGAGCCATAACTAATGGTTTGGCCGAGGGGCTGGGAATTGTGGGAGAGAAATTTGAGCGGAGGGAATACTTCCTATCGGAACTCGTTGTCGCCGCCGAAGTGATGAAAGAGGCAACGAGTATCATCCAACCTTACATCAAGGAAGGAGGTGCAAGAGCGAAGGGCAGGGCCGTCCTCGCAACGATTCAAGGCGACAACCACGACATCGGAAAGAGCCTCGTCGCCACCCTTCTTAGAGCCTCAGGCTTCGATGTAGTCGACCTCGGAGTCGACGTGCCAACTCCTAAGATCGTCGAGGCGGTGAAGGAGGAGAAGCCACAGATACTGGGTCTATCCGCACTCCTCACCGTGACCATGCCCGAGATGGGGGAGGTCATCAAGGGGCTGAAGGCCGCTGGGCTCAGAGAGCACGTCAAGATCATCGTGGGAGGAAGCCCCGTGACGAAGGAGTTTGCCGAGAAGATCGGTGCCGACTACAGGGCGGCCGACGCCGTCGATGGCGTCAACAAATGTGTCGAATGGATGGATTCGAAGCGGGTGTGAACAATGGCTGAGATGACTTATCGAGAAAGGATCCTAGCGACGTTCCATGGGAAGCGAGCGGACAAGATTCCTTACTTCCATCTCTGGAGGCGTCTCCAGACTGGTCGAGCGGAGAGGGAGGCCCGGGACAGGTGCATGGGCGTCTGGTGGCAGCGGCCCTGCTACACTGCGTCGATGTCCCACGTCGACATCGTTGAGCGCAGGGGGCTTTCCTCAGGCTTGGGGACGACGCTCGTAGAGTACCACACGCCCGTGGGCACCGTGACGGAGCGGTTGAAGAAGGAGCCGGGGGTTGGGGAGTGGAAGGCGCAGAGGAGCTGGAGGGACGTCACTCCTTGGGCGGTGGAGCGACAGATCAAAAGGCCTGAGGACTACGATGTGGTGAAATTCATGGTAGAGGACACGGTCTACAAGGTGGACTACTTCCCCATTGAACAAGCCAAGGGGTGGCTTGGTGAGGACGGTGTCGTCATAGCGAACCTGCCTCATTCGCCCATGCAGATGCTGATGATCGACTGGGTTGGGACGCCCACCTTCTACATCCACTACGCCAAGTATCGGGAGAAGGTCGTAGAGCTCTACCGAGCCATTGACAAGAAATATGAGGAGATCTACAAGATTGCCGCTGAATCTCCGGCCGACGCCGTAATCTTCGGTGACAATGTGGACGGCGTCCTTGTAAACCCCAACCTCTTCAAACAGTACTTCATGCCGAGCTATGAGAAGTGCGCCCAAGTTGTTCATGAGAAAGATAAGCTCCTAGCCACCCACTTCGACGGGAGGCTGGACGTCCTGAAGGACCTCATCGCCAAGTGCCCTCAGGACATCATCGAGGCCTTCCACCCACCGCCAATGGGGGACCTCCCCCTTCCCGAGGCCTTGGACCTCTGGAAAGAGAAGGTCATACTTGTCGGCTTCCCAGGCTCCGTGTACACCCTCGGGACAGAGGTTGTGAAGAAGTATCTACTTGACCTCCTGAGGTCGGTGATCCCAGCGGATATGGTAGCCATCGAGGCCTCGACTGAGAACCTCGTTTCTGACGAAAACCTCCTCGCCCTCACCAGTATCCTAGAGAAAGCTACATTGCCTTTGTCGAAGGAGAAGATTGACGAGATCGAACGTTCCATAGAATGAGGTAGCCGTAGCCGAATCGAGGTCTCGCCCTTCTCTCTTCCCAGTCAGAGTTATCCTAAGATACCGACAACGGTAACCTAAGATACGGATACAGACTACTTCGGGGGTTGTACAGCTCTCTGGACTTCCGCGTTCGGGTACACTGCGACCCTGGGGTTGCCTTGGTGGCTGTTCCTGAGTTCCTCTAGGACCTCTACCCAATCCTTCAGCCAAATCATCTCGTCGGACTTTCCTATTGGCAGACATGGGTCCTTCAGCTTGTAGGGCGAATAGACGATGAGCTTCCCAAGCCTTGGGTAGGTTCGCGCGCCTCCCCTCCCCTGATACAGAGGGCCTCCTAGGTTCTTCCCCCACTTTCCGACAGTATAATGGGGTATTTGGCCGTCGGGGGCGATGGAGATCAAGACTACGGTTCCACCCTCTCTCACAGCTTCAACTGCTATGGCCATGGCGAGGGACGCCTCGTTCGACTTGAAATAATTGTTCGCGACCACTATATCGAAATCTTTGGGCGTCTCAGTAGCGTAGACCTTCCTTCCCAGCTTCACACCCTCACGGTACTCCGCAGCAACGTCTCCCGCAAAGAGGCCAACGGGTTCGACACGACCGTTGAATATTAGGTCTATTTTGATGTCCAATCCAGACATCCTCGCAATCTCTTCGTTGTCCTTCACGAGGATGTTATCGTCCGTCTTTCCCCAGCCTGTGGTTGGGTGGGGAGTGCGGTTGGGTCCTGATAGGTAGACATTTACATGGTTGTAGTTTATCGTCCTTAGGGAAGAGATGCCTGGAACTATGATCTTGGCCCCTCCGCCGAAGCCCGCCATCGGGTGGGGGACGATTCCACCTATGGCTATCCTGAGGTCGCAGGACATGAACTCCCCATTTATCTCCACCGGCGTACCATGAGATGTCTCACCCAGAAACTCCACGTTTCCCGTAACGTTGTGGTTCCAGACAGGGAACTCTTCCACGACCTCTTCTCCCAGCTTCTTCGCAAAGTCCATGCGGTTCTGGGCCCCATGAGCCCCTAGGGCCATGATGAATCGTATGTGGTCGTTGGAGATGCCGTTGGCATTCAGTTCCTTGAAGATGTAAGGTAACAGGAGAGATGGTTTCGTCGCCCTCGTCATATCGTCTACCACTATGGCCGCTTCCTTTCGACCCTTCGCCAACTGTCCTATCGTTCTTGTGCCGATGGGATTTGACAGTGCCGCTCGCATGCCCTCCTCGTTAAGTGGCGACAAGTTGTCGCCGTTCATCGGATAGAGTTTCACGTCCCAGTTTGAGGGGAACTTGAGGGGTAGCTTCTCATCTCCATACCACAGGAGAGTGGGGACTTCTATTGTCTTCATTCACTGATAGTCAAGGGACAGCCTGTTGATTGACCGGTCTGCTCAGATCATGATAAAGGAGACGCGTTGCTATGGGAGTGCCGCCAGTGCCGCTAGAAGGGCCTTGATGTACCCGACCGAATATGACCAAGCTTGCCTCCGATCTGAGGTATCTCCATCCCAATGGGGCATGTGGTCGGGGTTCAAGCAACCATCATACTCAACCTTGTGCAACGCCAGCAGGATCTGGAACATGTTCATATCCCCATCGTCCAGAAGGACCTCCTCGAAGGACTCTGATGCCGCCAAGCTGCTCCGTACGTTCCGGAAGTGGACTAGGAATATCTTGCCTTTCCTACCGTAGTAGTTGATCTCATCCAGGACGAGTTGGGTTCCTCCCTCTTCATGTCTCGTGCCGACACAGTAGAGGAGTCCACTGTACTTGCTGGGGAAGAAGTCGATTATTCGATGCAGCCCTAAGCCGTTGAAAGGAGTGTCTGGAAACGGCGCGTCAGATGGGTGCATCGCTATTCTTATCCCATATTCCTCGGCGATTGGAACTATTCTCCCATAATACTCTTTGAAGCGGGACCAGAATTCGTCAGATAGGCTTGCCATGCTCGAAAGGCCCTCAGGCACAAGCTCCGGCCTCTCCCCTAACTGCTTTCTCATCAGTCTCGAGTCAACGCGTCGCATAGTGTATCCCCCTCGATGCATCCTCCACAACTCTTTCCCAACATAACGGGGCTCTATGTGTGCTTCCGGCCAGCTACCGGAGCTTGAAGCGAAGGCGGGCCTAGCTATCGGGATGCGAGCCTCCCCAAGACCTTCAGAGTCTTCTCAGCGCAGATGACCTGCTCCTCACCACCTTCCTCACCCATCATAAACTTGTCAACCGGGGGCAAGGTTGTTCGATTCATGTCGAGGCCGAACGTGCGGATCCTCCGTCTCAACTTGAGGAGACCATCAAGGTCAGGGTAGCCCTGTTCTTTGGCGCCCGGCAGGGCCTCGAAGGCTCCAAGGTCGATGTAGTCGACCCCTATGGCACATAACCATCGGAGGTAGTCGTCTGTGAGGTTTGCCGATGCTTGGACTGAGACTTTCATCAGCTGCCATCACTGATGAAGGTCTAGTTGTGATTGTGAATATAAGCGTTTGAACAGCCGGTGTTATGGTGAAATTCCGCCTTATAGATATCGCTGAAATCTTATTACTGCCGCATGTTTACTTACGGATACATGTGGTAACAGGGAATACAGCTCAAACATCGCGAACAATAGACGCAAGTGTTTGAGACTCTTTCTCGATATATCTATTGTAGGCATGCCTTTTAAGCCGTAGATATCATCTACAGCTCGAAGAGACATGGCGGAAACAGGGATCTTCGAGCGTTTCTGGGAGATAGTGACTGAGCGAGACATCACCGACGTAGGGATCCTCCCCTGCGACAAGCTCCGAGGCGTGATCGAGCATTTCCCGAAGACCCTCAACAGGTACGATTTGACGCGCGAGGAAGAGGGAGTTGGGATCTCTGCCGGAGCCTACCTAGCAGGAGCGAGGCCGCTCCTCCTAATACAGAGTACGGGCCTCGGCAACAGCCTCAACGCCCTCATGTCTCTGAACAAGGCGTATGGTATCCCCCTTCCCATCGTGACGAGTTGGCGGGGCGCTGAGGATGAGAAGGTTGAGGCTCAGAAACCTCTTGGGTCCCATCTCGAAGGCATCCTTAAGGCCGCGGGTATAATTCACATCCCCATAAGGCGCCCAGAGAAGCTGGACGATGTCGGGAGTGTGATAGACTCCGCCTACAAACTCGGTGAGCCTGCAGTGGCCCTCGTGGCCCCGAGCACTTGGACGAGGCAACCCAATCCCACGAAGACTTTGCACCCACAAAACTACCCGGAACCCATTAGGAGGCCTGAGTCAGTCCACAACCCCGTTAAAGCCAAGTTGACGCGCTACCAAGCCATCGAGACTATCGTGGACGCGATAGACGATAAGACCGTGCTCGTCTGCAACATCGGAGATCCGAGCCGAGAACTCTACGCCATTCGCGATAGGCCCCTCAACTTCTACATGACCGGCAGCCTCGGCCTCGCCTCCTCCATAGGTCTTGGCATAGCGGAGCATGCCTCCAAAGAAGTCTGGGTTATTGATGGAGATGGGTCATTGCTGGCGAACCCGAATGCCTTAATACAGATCGCGGCCAGAAGGCCGCGGAACCTGAAGGTGATCTGCTTGGACAACCAAGTCCACGGGTCCACAGGGGGACAGCCCACCCTCTCCCGCTATATTGATCTCTCGGAACTTGCAGGAGCCCTTGGCGCTTTCACGGTCTCTCGGTGCAATGACGGTGCGACATTTAAGAAGCCCATAAGCACGTTAGGCGGACCCGCCTTCATTCACTACCGCATACTTCCTGGGAACGCTGGAGCTCCAACGATACCCCTCAGTAATGCTGAGATCAGGGGCCGTTTCATGAAGAGTTTCAGGAGCAGTGCACCCTAAGGGAGGTCGCAAGAGGAGTGAATGTCAAGCAGTGACGCACGTTATATCGCAACTTTCGTTGGTGGCCTAGGTTTGTAGTACCTCATATGAAAGGTGGGGAAGGATTGTTTCCCGCGACGAAAGAGTGCCTCTATCCGTGCAGCCATCCGCCGTAGACTGGGTATTGGGAGCATATGAATTCCAGTAATGCGGGCTTGCCTGAACTGTTGACCTTGAGGGCTCGCTTAATGGCCGGTGCTACCTCATCTGGATCCTCGACCCTCTCAGAGTCTTCCCCGAGTCCTTCGGCTGCGCGAGCCGTACTTAGTACCTTGGATGGCGTCACAAGGCTGGTCTCTGGGTTGTGTCCGTGTCCCCAGAACCCAGGCCCGTAGCCGGCGAAGGCGGAATTGTTGATGTGGATCGTAGTTATGCCGATCTTCTCCCTGATCAATGCTTCAAAGTTGCCTATCTGGTACATGATACCCGCGTCCCCCGTGACGTGAAGACATTGGCGATCCGGATAAGCGAGCTTTGCTCCTGCTGCAGCACCCATGCCAAAGCCCAGATGGCTGGCGTTGCCCCAGCCTATGAAGCCCCGTGGAATTAATGCCTCATAGATGGTGCTCAACTGGTCTCGCGTATTCCCTGAGTCGTGGCTGAGGGTCGAGTTGTTTCTATCGATGGTATGCATCAGGTCCCAGTAGACCCTATAAGGGTTGATGGGTCTCTCGTTTGATTCTATCACCTTCTTGTACTTCTCTAACTTCTTGTCTTTGAAGCCCTTTATCTCATCCAATAGCGCCTCGTTCTTCCGTCTTCCCTCTGGTCCAGCCTGCTTCTTGACCTCCGCTATTAGTTGCTGGAGGACGAGTTTTGAGTCTCCGATGATGGCGTGGTCGACCTTGTAGCGGATGTTGATGTCACGATCATCGATGTCGTGTTGTATGATGATCTTACCGGAGCCGTCAAAATAGTGTTTGAAGTCTCCGGGTGAGAGGCTCCCTCCTATGCCGAAAACGAGGTCGGCGCCTCCCAGGTAGTGGTCCACAGGTATGTCCCTGACCCCGACCGACAAGAGGTTATTCTCTGGGAATGCGCCCTTGGCCAAGAGCGTTGTAACTACAGGCACTTGAACGAGCTCCGCGAACTCGATAAGTTCCTCGCAAGCATCCTCGTACAGTACTCCTTGCTCAACATAAATGACCGGCTTCTTCGCTGCCAGCAAGGCTCTAACAGCTAATTCTACATCACGAGGGTCAGCGAGGTACCTCCATCCCTTTACTGGCTCATATGGAGACTTCGTTTCGTCATAGTCCTGCAGAGTGTCGGCGCCCCTCCCAAGAGCGAAGTGCAACAGAACAGGAGCACGCCTACCAGTTCTCAGATAGGTGTAGGCTCTTCTCATGAACTCTGGTATCCTATCGCCCCGAGGCACGTATCCGGTCCACTTCGTGATTCCTTTGAATTCTTCTGTGAAGTCGAAGCGGTTTTGACCTAGATTTGAGGCTGTAACGGAGCTTGTTATGCCTAGGACTGGTGTGCCATCCTCGAAGGCCTGATGCATCGCGCCAAATCCAATAGTCCCAACTGGGAACGCTCCGCCCTGAATTGAGAATACGCCAATCTTCTTCCCGTTCGATGCCCGCGAGTAGCCGTCCGCCAAGGCGATGGCGAACCTCTCGTCCCTCATCATGATGATTCGAAGGCCTTCTTCGCTAGCGGCTGGCGTTATCGGCCCTACCGGCATGACGCTCAGGAACTCCGTCCCTTCCCGTTGGAGGATCTTGATTACTCCATTGGCAGCTTTCAAGACATCTTCCCCTCTCTTTTTAGCCCCATAGTCTACCACTTTGTTCTATAAAACGGTCGCGCATCGAGAGCGTTGGCATAGCATGCGAAGAAGCCCTGTCCTACGTCCTAGGACATGGTTAGGGAGGGGTAAGTTCCCTTTGATTCCTGAACTCACTTGAAGCCTCGAAGATACTCCTTCTCCCTCTCGAACATCTCCTCAACCATCTTCTCAACCTCCTCTAACGAGAGGATGGCGCTCGTTAAAGGGTCAACGAGGACTGCTTGGAAGGCTAATCTCCTATCCCTCGCAACAGCACCTTTCATACCGAGCTCTTGGACATTGATGTTCATCCTGTTTAGGGCAGCGCATTGGGGCGGAAGATCGCCGACGTAGCATGGATGGATGCCTGTCTCGTCTGCTAGACAGGGAACTTCGACGCAGCACCCCTGAGGTAGGTTGGTGATTAGTCCCGTGTTCCTTACATTGGCGTTGATTCTTCTGGGCGTCCCAGTCTCGATTGAGTGGACTATGTAGGAGCAGTACTCGTCACTCCTCTGGAGCAGTATCCTCTCCTCGCTCTCCAAGGCCTTCTTGAGCTCCTCGTCCTGCCGTTTTCTCCGCTCCTCCCAGTCCGAGGTTTGGTCAAAGGCGACGACGAGCTTGAACTTCTCGAATAGCTCAGGCCGCTTCCTGAAGTAGGGGACGTACTCAGACATATGCTGGCTCGACTCAGTATTGAAGTAGCCGAAGGCCCTGAAGATCTCAGCCCTAACTATGTCTGGACCGGCCCAATGGGCGTCCTGCCTTGAATAGACAGTGGGGTCTCTGAACCTCTCCCGCAGAAGGGGATAGGCGTCCCTTCCCCGCCATCGGAACTCTAGGAACCAAGCCATATGATTGATCCCAGCCACCCAGTAGGAGACTTCGTCAACTGGTGCGCCGATGTATCTCGCCAGCTCTGAAGATGTGTTCTGGACGCTGTGGCAGAGCCCCACGCTCTTCACGTGGCTATAGTCGTTTATAGCCCATGTGATCATGGCCATGGGGTTCGTGTAGTTGATGAGCCAAGCGTCTGGGCAGAGTTCCTCCATGTCGTGGCATATCTCAAGGATCGCCGGAATATGGCGTAGACCGTAGAATACACCACCGGGGCCGATGGTATCGCCTATGCCTTGCCTTACCCCGTACTTGGCTGGGACCTCTATGTCCAGCTTGTTGCTGGCTGTACCTCCCACCCTTATGGATGTGACCACGTAGTCGGCTCCTTCAAGGGCCTTATGGCGATCTGTTGTAGCCTCAATCCTTGTGCTGAGACCCCATTGTTCTACAAGTTTCCTTGCAAAGGCCGTGATGAGGTCTAGGCGCTCTTGGTCGATATCCATGAGGGTTATCGTGCTGCTCTGAAGCTCAGGGTAGGAGAGGAAGTCTGTGGTGAGGCGTCGGGCAAAGACGTGGCTTCCGGCGCCAATGAGTACTATCTTTACCAACGCATATGCATCCTCCTTTCAAGAAGATATTCATTTGTAAGAATATATGCACAGCCTCTTTCTCGTCGTGATGGCCGATTGAGGCTCTTACCGTATTCTTGGCATTAGAGGAACCGATAAAGTCATGCGACTTCTTATGCCAAGTAGCGCGGTATCTTCCTCTTGGGGAACTCCTTGTACTTGTATCGGTCTAGAGCCTCTTCTTTCAGTTCGATCCCAAGTCCCGGGGCTGTTGGAAGTTGGATGTAGCCGCTCTCGACCCTCAACGGTGGGTCTGCTATATCGAAGCCCATGGGCTCGAATCCGATAGGATACTCCATGATGAGGAAGTTGGTCATAACCGCGCTGGCCTGTAGACTTGCCGCCAAGCCCACCGTGGTGCTGTTGTAGCCATGGGGAGACACCTGCACGAAATAGGGCTCAGCCATAGCAGCGATCTCCTTCAGCTCTAGGATGCCACCTGTATTACAGATATCTGGATTAAGGATGTCTGCCGCCCCCTTCTCCAGCACCTCTCGGAAACTGGCCTTGGTGTATAGACACTCGCCCGTCACCACAGGAATACGTATACTTCTCCTCACCTCGGCCATGGCATCTAGGTTCTCCGATGGGACTGGCTCCTCATACCAGAAGGGTTTGCACTCCTCCATCATGCGGGCGACCCTGATGGCATGCATCGGTGCCAGTCGTCGGTGCACCTCCACCAAGATGTCGACATCTGGTCCAACTGCCTCTCTAACAGCCTTCACCCTTTCCACAGCAAGAATCTCCTCCTTCCTTGTGATGTAGAGTCGCCATGAGCCCGGGAAGGGATCGAATTTGAGGGCGGTCCAGCCCTTCTTCACCGCCTCTTCAGCATTCTCGGCCAACTCGTCCAAGGTATCCATGCGACCAGCCCAACCGTTGGCATATACCCTTATCCTGTCCCTGCAGGGTCCGCCAAGTAGGTTGTAAACAGGCTGTTCCAGCTTCTTTCCCACTATATCCCAGAGGGCGTGCTCGATGCCGCTGACGGCGCAGTAGAAGTCCATTCCACCCCGCTTTGTGGCCCAATCCTCGTAGGCTAGGTGGGTGAATCGCTTGATCTCGAAGGGATTCCACCCCTCAAGATAGCGGGCCATCTTCTTGAGGTGAGCTTCGATGGCTGTATCTCGATCTGCTTGGGTGTAGCATTCTCCCCAGCCATGGATACCCTCGTCCGTCTCCACCTTTACGAAGAGCAGGTTCTTCCCCACCCCAGGATGGACGATGAAGGTCACGATATCAGTTATCTTCACGAACAACTCCTCCAAGGAATCCTGTCGAAAGGTCATAGATGTAAACGAGGCGTATTATGCCTTTGGACACGCTTCACGCTATCAACGTTCCATGAGTAATCGGTCTAGGTTGTTGCGGACGTAGTCCCTGTCCCTGTGGCCGACATACCAGTCTATCGTCTTCCCGAACCCTTCTTCATAGCCTACCTTGGGCTCCCAGCCGAGAACCTTCCGGGAACGTGCGATATCCGCCGCCCTTGAGGCAACGCCCTGAGGCTTCGACGTATCCCTAATAATCTCCTTGGGCCTCCAGTCCATGAGCTTGAAGACGACCTCGTATGCCTCATTGATGGTCAGTCTGTCCGGCCGACCAGCGTTGACGATCGAGCCATCCTCGATCCTTTCAGCCGCCAGTATCATGGCGTCGACTATGTCTTGGACGTAGGTGAAGTTCCTATCCTGCTCCCCGGTCCCCCAGATGACGTAGGGGTCCATCTCGACGAAGGCCTTGGCGATGAGGGCGATGATGGCGTGGGTCTCATTCTCCCTCGGCCCGTAGGCTGTGAAGATCCTTACGGCGGAGGTCTTCATCCCATACTGGCGGTGATAGGCTCTCAAAGCCATCTCCCCCATGAGCTTCGCCCAACCATACTCTAGGTCGGCGAAGGCCTTGTCCCTGACGAAGGGGTCCGCGTCCTCCTCCTTCAACAAGTAGGAGGAGCCAGTCTCCTCCTGAAGGTAAGCAGGATAGACGCAGGCGGAACTCGCGAAGCAGACACGTTCGACCCCCGCCTTCTTGGCCTCCTCGAAGACCAGCTGATCAAGGATCATGTTCGAGGAGCACTCGGCCGGATGTGCTTGGATATATCCTCTCCCCCCGTGGAGCGCTGCCAAGTGGAATATGACGTCGCAGCCCCTGACCATTGATCGGGTGAAGTTCCTGTCCTTGAGGTCTCCTTCATGGACATGGAGGCCGTCGTGGAACCATGAGGAGGGTTCGACCCGCTTCAAGGGATACTCGAGGTTGGATATGTTTCCGCTGGAGAAGTCGTCCGCCACGATCACCTGAGCGCCCCTGTTCAGCAAGGTGTCAACCAAGTGGCTACCGATGAACGAAGCCCCACCAGTCACGAGAACTGTTTTCCCATTCCACAAGGAGACGTCACATTCCCAGAGTCCTTTTTGAGGTAGCGGCAAAAGGCTTTCTTATGTCTTGCTATCAGTGCGCTAATAGGTTTAAGCGCGCTGGCAAGGATCTTCCGAAGGGCACACGTGTAACGTGCAGAAAGTTCTCCAGAACCGCATTGCGGTGCGACTAAAGCGCGGGCAGTGAGGTGAAAGATTCTTCCAATACAATGACGTCAAGTCATCTAGCAAGCCCTAGTTGATTCGAAAATGAGTGGACAGAAATCTAGAGATAGCCGCATCAACTCTAGTGGCGAGCTTGCGAGAACTGCTCCTCACTAGAGTGGAACACCCATCAGGGTGGGCCAGGCGTTCCTCCTTTAATGGCCAACTCCGATCGACCTTGCGGGACCTTGTACACTTTGACCTTTTTCTGTTCGGTCATCCACGTATTTCAGATTTGTGGATCAGTCGTAGACCTTTTACCAAAATGCCAAACTCGCGAACAATGTGGCTTACACAAGCCACATGGGAAAAATAGGTGACCGTTCATTCGCTTCCCAGAACTCAGGAGTTCCAAAAAAGCGGTCGCAAAGTTGAGCGGCTAATTCTCGTTATTCCCTGGCGCATAGCTCAGCGGGAACCGAGACTAGTAGTATATATTGTATCAGAAAATAGTTTCTTCATTAAAGCTCCCAGCGTATCGCATCCTTTTAGGCTTGATTCAGAGCCTCTGCCCCTGTTCCGATCAATGACCGTTCTGTACAGTATTGTACATGCCCCAATAATTCGGGAGGATTCGGACCAAAGGACTCTTCAGTAGCTCGCAAGAGGCGTCGAAAGATTCCTGAGATGTCTAGACCCAAATGTCTATGTCGATCACCTGACCGCTAATTTAACTAGTTTGTTAGAAATGTGCTTGTTAAGGGGATTAATTTGGAGGCGCTGAATGCTGAGCGAGTTAGAAAGGCGTCCCGAACTGGTCACCGAAAAGAGGAGGGAAGATTAGGGCATGGGTTCCTCGCTAACTGATCCAGAACCCTGTTTCTAAGGAGCATGAGAAACTAGGCTTAAGGCACCTCCTTCGGTCAAACCCTACTATTCGAAAACGGGTATCCAAGAACCGGAGGAGCTTTTCACATACACATATTTGAAACCCAAAGCTTACATTCTTACCAAAACTTGTTTCATCCGAGTGCGAGGAACTGCCCAAGTGTAGGTTGACGAATTCCATGGTGCCGAGGATAGATTTGCATATTCACAGCGAGTTCTCGCCATGCAGTAAAGACACCAATGTGCAAGGGATCGTATCCATGGCCGAGGCGAGGGGAATTGAGAGGATCGCCATAACAGACCACGGGATAGTGAGGAGGCCTCGTTGGCTATCCGACTATTTCTCGGAGATTGAGAGGGCTAGGCGAAGCACCCATATCGACATCCTCACAGGTATGGAGGTGAACATCCACGCCGACGGGACGTTGGCAGTGGACGATGACATCCTTCGGGATTTGGACATAGTCATAGGTGCTGTGCATTCTCTTCCGATCCTTGAGGTAGTGCGGAAGAGGTCGATCCTCGAAGAGTATCGAACCGTCCTGTTGAAGGCCCTTGAGGTCAGTAGTTTCCGCATCCTAGCCCACCCAACAAACCTGCTGTGGAACAAGCATCTTCCCTCAGACGTGGCGGATACCATTGTAGGCAAACTCAAGGAGGAGGGCGTCGTGGTAGAGATGAATTATAACCATAGAGATCCCTCGCCAGAGTTCCTGAGAAGATGCGTCAAGGCTGGGGTGGTGATAACTCCCTCCTCCGATGCCCATCGGTTGATGGATATTGGACACTTCGAGTGGTTCGAGCAGCAGTTGGCTCAGATCAAAGAGCCTATCTCTTGGATCCAAATCTAGCGGTTTCGAGCCAGATTTTTGAAGAGTTTGTATTACTGCCTTGGTGTATTCTTTTATTTGCCCAATGAGTATATGGGATGTGAGGGAGAGCGGTTGCTGATTGAAGTGTGGAAGATGCCTGGTGTAAAGGTTCCTCTGCCGAATGAGAGGATACTCAAGGTTCTGATGTCCCCGGAAGTCTCAGAGACGAGGAACTTGACCCTTCTGGTCTCTCTAATCTCCCCGCACTCCTCGACTGGGCTCCATGTGCATGATGTGGACGAGTTCATGTATATTGTAACTGGAAAGGGGGAGAGCTACTGTGGTGGGGAGAGGTCGGATGTTCAGTCCGATGTCCTATTCTATGCGCCTGCTAAGGTTCAGCATGAGGTTAGGAATACGGGTGAGGAGACCCTGAAGCTCTTCTGCGTATTCTCCCCGCCTCTGAAGCCTCAAGGCTTCTTCGAGGAGGCCACGAAGCTCGCGAAGGAACGATTGAAACCATCAAAGCCCTGAAACTCGGTCTAAGGCTTGATTCCTCGACGAGCTCTTTCCGCTTCCGCAACCTCAAGTGCACGTAGTAGTCTCTTGCAGGTTATAGGACAGCCATATGAACCTAATATCCATGCGAATTCGAGAATGAGGGGGGAAAATAACCTACAGGCCAGTTTCACGAGTTTCTATTGTTCAAAGGGCCCAGCACCATGTCTCTGCCAAGTATCGGATGCTTTGACGGTCATATGGTTTAAAAGCATTAACGTCTGTCTGCGTTAGGACAAAACCTCTCAGGAGAATCCACGGTACGGGGGACGTCTCAGACCTCTGCAACATCATTGCCCGAGCCCAACCGAAGAGGAGACCGAGCATTTGAAAGGAGTCCACCGAAGACCGTCCCGATGTTTTCGGAGGAGAAATCTGTGAAGGAGCGCTCTTCCGCTCCACGCATATACTATGGTTGGGTCATAGTAGCGGTGGCCTTCGTCGTCTTCATGATATCCTACGGTCTTCGCTACTCCTTCTCCGTCTTCTTCCCCGTTATCCTAGAAGAGTTCAAATGGAGCCGCGCGGGCACGGCGGGCATGTTCTCACTCCACATCATCACCTACGGCCTCATATCCCCTGTCTCTGGGCGCCTCGCCGACAGGTTCGGGCCTAGGAGAATCATCCCTATAGGCGCCACACTCATGGCAGTAGGGATGATCGTCTGCTCTTCGGCATCTGAGCTGTGGCAGTTCTACCTCCTGTATGGGATAGTTGTTCCCATAGGTATCTGCGTCTCCGGATGGTCCCAGTTGGCGCCGACCCTCGCGAGATGGTTTGTGAGTAGGCGAGCCACAGCCATGGGCATCGCTTCAGCGGGATTCGCGCTTTCTTTCCTCCTCTCCTCCTTGACTGCGCCGCTCGTCCTCTACGTAGGCTGGAGAGGCACCTTCCTAGTCTTGGGCCTGCTTCCCATCATCGTCATAGCCCCGTTGGCGATTACGTTGGTGAGAAGTGGGCCTGAAGATCTCGGTCTGCTTCCAGACGATGGAAAGATATCGGATAGGCCGCGTACTGTGAGGGAGAGGCCCGTCGATTGGACTGCGTCTGAGGCGTTGAAGAGCCGCAGGTTCTGGTTGATCTTCATCGTCTTCTTTCTCGTCTGGGGGGTGGGTCAGAGCACGATTCTGGCCCACCAAGTCGCCTTCATCCGTGACTTGGGGTACAGCGAGGTCGTTGGCGCTCTTGTCCTCGGTCTATATGGGGTGGTGGAGGTTGTGGGAAACCTTTCGAGCTCCCTTGCGGACAGGTTCAGGAGGGACATCGTCTTCATGGCAGGCTCTTTGGGGCTGATGGCTTCTATTGTCCTCCTCATGTTGGCTGGCGGCGGGGAGTCTGGGCTTTGGAAGCTCTACGCCTACTCTGTCCTCTTCGGCTTCAGCAACGGCCTTGTTGGTCCGGTGCTTAGCGCTATACCTGCAGATCTCTTCCAAGGGAGGAACTTTGGAGGCATTAACGGTCTCCTCATGTTGGGTTTCGGCGTCGGGGGAGCCTTGGGGCCTTGGCTCGGGGGCCTCATCTTCGACCTCTCAGGTTCCTACACTCTGGTATTCTACATGGTTCTCTCCTCATTCCTCACAGCGTCCTTCCTCGTATGGCTCGTCGCAAGGCCAAGTAAGGAAGCTGAAGCTAGGTAGCGAGTTCCTACGTCTCCAAGTTTCACTGAGGATTTCGGACGGGTCCTCTAGGAAACGTGTTGGTCACAGATTTTGTGATGCGTCTTAGGATAGGAAAAAGGATTCACCTATGTGAGTTTGAAACTAATTAACTAATGGCAACATTTTCTTTCTGATAACTTCTTTATATCCTTCTTGTAACGATTTATTTTTGTTATACTTTTGATTTGCTATTGATGTATGGTATATTTTCAAGAAATGTATTTTTTCACCATGCAATGAAATTACGCCATATTTTGGGTATTTCGGATAAGAAGAGTTTTTGAAGTATGAACTTATGTCCTCGTCTGTTACTTTTAGATCGCTTATCTTTTCTAGAACCGATCTAGTATAATTATAAGCTGTGTTTCCTTGAAAGATAATAATTTTAGGATTTATTAGGCATATCTCCTTGATAAGAAATTTTTTTGAACAGTTTTTCCAGATTTTCAATTTTTTATGGGCATTACACTTGCATATATCTGTCACATAGACATTATTGGTGACAACGCTAAGTTTATTATCTAACAATTCATTTATGCAAATCCAAAGCTTATTTCTCTCCTCGTGTTTGTTATCGACTTCCCCATTAGTCTTAATCTCATATCTCCCTAAACCATAAGCGATGTTTATGTCTTTATGTACCTTTGGACTAACATCCTCACCTATTATCATCATTGGTTTTGCGTGTTTGGTTGTAAAGTCAAGTGAGTCAAGCCAACTGGGGAAATCCATTTTTCGTTTAGACCAATCTAATGAATATCCGCAAAATTGTTCTCTGCAATCTTGGCAACCGTCTTTGTCTGATCTGGAATACGATTCGATAAACTTGTTTATTAGTTTAGGACATTTTAATCTTATTTCCTTACTGTTCGATGAGTCTAATAATTCATTTACAACTTTTTCTCCGTATATGTCGATGAGCATTTTTCGATATAGCTCATGTCGTTCCATTACCTTTTCATCCTTATTGTAGAATCAACTCAGAACTAGAGAGCTTATAAGACTTCGCTTTAGTAACAATTTGTCATGCTTGCGGTGTGCGGTGTGTGTAGAGAGAGTATGAGTATGAAGAGGGGTAGGGTAGGGATTAGGGTAGTCAGATAGTCAAAGAGTGTGATAGTTTCGTAGGATAGTAGAATAGCAAGATAGCGTAGTCGAATAGTATGACGGTATGAATGACAGTGAATCAGTCAGATAGTCAGAGAGTCAGTCGGTTAGAAAGGGTTTGGGTTTGGGGTTAAAGTTTAACCCTCAGACACGCTCCGAAGGTGCAAGCCTTGCGGAAGCCTACATTATGAAACAGAGCGACATAGTCGGTCGGCTTCTCACCAGCAACTATACGGCAACACCATAACTGATGTGACGACTTCCTATTAGAAGATTCAATGTTCGGAGCGAACGTAATCCTTCAACAGTCTTATGGCGCAATATTCACCGCACATCGTGCACACCTCAGCGACCTGCTTCGGAGCCCGCTCAGCCCTAATCCTCCTGAGTTTCTCGGGGTCTATGGAGAGTCTAGACTGCGCCTCCCAATCGAGGTCCGAACGAGCCTTGGAGACAGCGAAATCCCACTGGGAAGCAACGTCCCTCCTTCGGACTAGATCAGCGGCGTGTGCAGCGATCCTCGCTACCAGTACGCCCTCCCTGACCTCCTCAACATCTGGCAGAGCTAAGTGCTCGGCAGGGGTCACATAGCAGAGGAAGTCGGCCCCCGCCATGGCGGCTACCGCCCCACCTATTGCGCTGACTATGTGATCGTAGCCCGGAGCCACATCCGTCACAAGCGGACCTAGAACGTAGAAGGGTGCTCCTCTGCAGATACTCTTCTCAAGTTTGACGTTGGCCTCTATCTGGTCCAATGGGACATGCCCCGGCCCCTCAACCATAGCTTGGACACCCGCTTTCCTAGCTCTCTCTACGAGTTCGCCGATGATTAGAAGCTCTTGGATCTGCGGTGCGTCCGTCGCGTCGTGTATGCAGCCCGGCCTCAAGCCGTCGCCTAAGCTGAGGGTAACGTCGTACTCCTTGGCTATCTCAAGCAGATAGTCATAGTTCGCGTAGAGGGGGTTCTCTGCCTTGTTGTGCATGATCCAAGCCGTCAGGAAGGTGCCTCCGCGGCTTACGATGCCGAGTAGACGCTTCTGGCGTATGAGTCGTTCCACGCTTTCCTTCGTGACCCCGCAGTGAACAGTCATGAAGTCGACGCCGTCCTTGGCGTGCCTCTCGATGACGTTGAAGATGTCGTCCTCTGTCATGTTGACGATCGCTCCGTGCCTAGCCTGCGCTTCAATGGCGGCTTGGTATATTGGCACGGTTCCCAAGGGAACTGGCACCTCTTTCAGGATCCTTCTACGTATCGCGTCTATGTCGCCGCCCGTGCTCAGATCCATCAGCGTGTCCGCACCCGCTGCAACCGCCACCTTCGATTTCTCCAGCTCCTTTTCGACATCACAAATCTCCCTTGATGTACCGATGTTAGCGTTCACCTTGATTCGTAGGCCTTCGCCGATGCCCAACGGCTTAACATCTCCCCTAGCCATGTTCTTTGCGATGATGATTCGTCCGTCGGCGATTCCGTGCATCACGAATTCTGTGGAGACTCCTTCACTCTCAGAGACCGCTTTCATCTCATCTGTTACGATGCCTCTCTTGGCTAATTCAATCTGGGTCGTCATCTTTCATAACCCCTCCCAATTGGACGAGAATTCCATACCAAGGTACGCATCAAACTCTTGATGCGGAAACTGGAAGAGATTCTAGCACCTTTGGCAAGAGATATGGTCCAAATATGGTTTAAGTCGTCACCGAGGCTCATAATCCTCGGCAGCCTTTCTGGAAAGAAGATCTTGCTCATTTTCTCCCTCCGCCAGCATTATCTGGGTCAGGTTCAAAGGGTCGACGACGCTCTTGTCGTCCTCTCAGCCGGTTCTTCCCAGCTCCCCTTTCCTCTAAATCCCACCGAACTATAGTCATCTTTCCCTAGAAAAAGATTACTAACGCCTGCCCAGATATCGATACTAGAAGCGTCTCAAGAGTTGCCGGGTGCTTCCTCTTTTACTTCAGCTCTAAATAGGAGCTTCGAGAATAGCCTGCCATAGGGGAGCTGCTTTACCCTTGGAAACCTGGCGGCTATTGGATCTGGGCGCCCGGGAGCCATATATGGCTCAGACGTTCTACGAAGCCGTAGCAAAGACCGTTGGGAGTGGAGATAGTCCAAGCACAATTATCCTATGCCACCCCTCTAAGCCCTATGTCTGCATCGGCTTTCACCAAGAACTCGAACGGGAGATCGACGTTGAATTCTGCGAAAGCAGAGGACTCCCGGTCATAAGACGAACCCAAGGAGGGGGGGCGACCTACCTTGACAGCAACCAAGTCTTCTACCAAGTGATCGCCCGCGAAGACAGCGAAGCGATTCCCGCGGGAGTGGAGGCTATCTTCGAGAAGCTACTTCAGGTTCCGGTCAATGTCTACAGAACTCTAGGTCTACCCGCCGAGTACAAGTCCCTGAACGATGTGATCGTGGGGAATAGGAAGATCTCGGGGAACGGTGCGGGCAGACTTGACAAAGCCATCATCCTCGTCGGCAACATCATCCTAGACTTGGACTACGAGATGATGGGCCTAGTACTCAGGGTGCCGAGTGAGAAGTTCAGAGACAAACTCGCCAAGAGCATGCGTGAATGGGTTACATCGCTGAAGCGAGAGCTGGGCTACGTGCCAACACGAGAAGAGACAAAGGTGCTACTCGCCCAAGAGTTCCAGAACGTTCTCGACATCAGACTAGTCAAAGCCGTCCCCTCGGGGGAAGAGACTCGAATCTTTCGGGGCGAGGTTTACCCACGACATCTCTCGAGGGAGTGGCTGTACATGCCGGAGTGGAGACACAGGCAACTCGGAGAGCTGAGGAAGGTCAAGGTGAGTGGTGAGGTTCGTGTGGCAGAGGCCGACCATAAGGCGAGGAAGATGATCAGGGTCACGGTGGAGGTGGCGCAGGACCACTTGAAGGATGTGCTCATCTCAGGGGACTTCTTCATGATACCAGAGGACGCGCTGCCACTTCTGGAGAAGAGTCTGCGCGACATTCCCATTGATTATGCTGAGATCCTGCAAAGGGTGAGGCGATTCTATGCCGAGAACTCCGTACAGACACCGGGTTTGACAGCTGAGGACTTTTCGACGGCCATCGTGAAGACTTTGCAGTAAGACGTTGCCTAGGATGTTGATGATGGTTTGTCGAGACTTATGGTGCCATGGCAGCGACTCTTACCTGTTTTACCCCCTTCTTCGCCATGAGGGCCTGTGTGAGACTCTTGACCTCTTTGGCGCTTCCTTTGACGGCTATTATCTCTAGGCACTTGTTCTCCTCCAAGTGAATGTGGAGAGTTGAAGAGATTATGTCCATGAAACTGTGCTGGACACCCATAATCTCGTCAAGAAGGCCTGGTTTATCCAAGTAATAGAGCACGTGGACGGCACCGATTACTTGACCCGCTTCCTCTCTCATCCACTCGAATTCGGTGATGAAGCTTCGCACAGCATCGTGGATGGCCTTAGAACGATTCTCGTATCGCATGCTCTTCCAAGCCTCATCCAGTCTGTCTAGGATGGGAGGTGGGAGGGAGACGCTGAAACGGGTCACCTTCATCTTCTGAGTCATTCAACCACCTATTGAGAAGAATATAGGCGTGGAAAGCTTTATATGTGATGTTACGATTCCATCAATGCGTAACACTAGAGGGTAGCGCAATGTACTTTAATAGTCGTGACGTAGCCGCTATCACCCTATGTGCGGCATTGTGGGGTGTACTGAACTCGGTCTTCTCGCCGATCGTCTTCCGAATGTTCGGCCTCCCCTTCCTGTGTGATCTGATAGGTTTCACGACGCTGGCCGTAGCTGTGTGGTGGACTAGGAAGTTCGGGGCGACGACTATGATCGGCCTCATTGCCACAGTCATCAACTTCCTCTTCAACCCCGGAGGCACCCAATTCCTAGGATTCACCGCCGCAAGCATAGTCTTCGACATTGCCGCAAGACTTGTGGGATACGACAACTCCTTCAGAAAATCAATATTCAGTATGGTTAGCATGGTTTCGATCTCAACGATGTCGGCGGCCGTGGCAGGCTTCATGATAGGTACGTTCTTCATGGTAGGCCCAGCATTGGAGAAGTGGGGAGGTGTACTCGGCTGGGCGGGCATACATGCGGTCGGCGGAGTAATAGGAGGAGCCATAGGAGCGTTCTTGGTAACCGCCCTCACCTCCCGAGGAGTGCTGACGAGTGTGAAAAGGGTAGCGACTAGTCGATGATATCAGCCGATGTGCTGGAGGAGGCTGTGAGGTTTCATGGACACCTCGGACCCTTCCTTGTTCTAGGATTACGGGCCGGGTTAGTTGGCGTAAAACACTTGGGGAATGCCCCCTCTAGCATCAAAGCGATCGTTGAGACGGGAACTCGTCCGCCCCGTTCATGCTTCATCGACGGCATCCAGTTCGCTTCGGGTTGTACCTTCGGAAAGGGGAACATCGAGGTCAAGCCCGGCAACAATGTTTCAGCGATATTCGCGAAGGGTGAACGAAGGATACGTCTGGTTGTTCAAGATGCTATTCTCAGGGTCTTGGACGGGATGGCCTCGGAAAGTCAAGCAGAGATGCTGGGCAGGGAGATTCTCCAAAAAACGGATGATGAGCTCTTCCTTATTGAAGTAGAATAATGAGGGGCAGTCACTTGAATAGGATTATTGCGAATATCGAGAAGGCAGTGAAGATGTTTGAGGCTTGCACCGAGTGCGCGAGCATATTGCCCGAAGTGGGGACGAACATCGCCATGGCTCTACCCAATGCCAAGGGCCTCGAGGAGGTGGCAGGTTTGACGGGGAGAATCATACGTGTGGAGGACAGGGCTGTTGGGGTGGGTGAGCCGAAGTTCGGCGCCACCAAGTTCATGGGGACCGTCCTCCTCACGGCCATGAGGTACAATCCTGAGTTCAGAGCCGTCATCAACATCAGGTACTCCCCCGAGATCGTTAGGATCTGTGAGGAGCTGGGCATGGAGGCTAAGACCTACGAGTGGGAGGAGAAGCCGAGAGAGGCGATCGAGATGAAGTGCACAATCCCCTTCACCATCGATAAGCTTCAGAGGTCGTCTGAGGTCGTCTATGACGTGGGAGATGTGGGTGTCGAGGCCGTAGTCGTAATCTTTGGTCACACCGCCATCGACGTAGCTCGGAAGACGATCAAGATAGCTAGGAGATACGTCGAGAAGAGGTGAAAAGAAGATGTGGGATTTGATTGTTACCGATGAAGATGTTGCGAAGAGACACAGATGTTGGAGCAGCAAATTAAGGCTCTGGAATCGCATCTAGACGCCGTCAGAAAGAGGCTGGAAGAGCTGAAAAGGTGAAGTGGTTAGCATGTACCCTTCACCAAGCCCACAGCATTCAAGGTGTGGCTATCATCGGTTCGCCTATGACTGTTTTGGAGAGCTTCGTATCCTTGCGAAGAGCCCTGTGAATAGCAACATCGGCAATCTCCGACCCTAACTCCGCTATACGTCGGAGGCAATAGATTATTAGACCTAACTGAGCTACAGTGCAAGGGTTGGGTGGGTTTACTCCAACAAAGTATCGGTCGACGGAGAAGAACTGGCTCTTCAGCTTGGCGTAGGTACATATCGCCTTCTGGAACTTCTCTTCCATGTCCTGCATCTTGCTGTAGGTTTCGATGGCGTTGTTGGCCATCTTGACATCCCTCGTATATAGGCAGTTGAGCGCTTTGTGGCAGACGCCATACGCGATGTCGCTTATCTCCTGCACCCTGGTCACAAGATACTTTCCTAGACTTGCACGCCCGGGCTCAAGTTCGATAGCCTGCTGAGCGATCGTCTCCGACCAAGCCGAGATGCGCTCCAAGCATAGGGCCACCACCCGATGAAAGAGTAGGTCCATTGGGTCTTCGATGCCGATGTTCTGGGCCAAGACATGGTCGTCCTGGGCTACGGAGAGTAGTCGAGTTATGGCCCAGAACATCGTGTTCGCCTCCGCCGTCCTCTGCTTGGTCTCCTCTGCCATCTTGACGTTAGCGTTTTGGAAGGCCTCGATGGCTTCCTTGTGCATGGTCGAGGCGATCATGTAGAGGCGCATGATGCTGGTGTTGATGGGGAACTTGGTGACGTCGATGGAGCATTGGAGCGTCATATGGCTTGAAGTCTCCTCCATAATTCCCATTCCCATCAAACCTCGAACGGCTTCTCGGATCTCATTGACATGCTGCCCTGATAGACGGCTTGAGGAAGTGACCTTGATAGTGTCTACAGCTAGGGCATAGTTTCCCATGATAATCCTCTTCAGCATCCCCTGCTCCACACAGAGATCAGAATTGAGGACAACGGTCTTCTCTGGAGGTGTCTTGTCTCTGAGATTTCCTGGGATGACCTTCAGCGTGCCGTCCTGGGCCTCCTCGAGGTAGATGAGGTCACCACGCTTCACGCCTACGTTCTTGGCCCATTCTCGGGGAAGAGAGACTGCGAGAGTGCTGCTGCCGACTTGTTGAATCTTTCGAGACTCCATACTCGTCATGGTTTGAATCCCAACTGACAGGCTGCAGTATTTACTATACTTACCCATATAAGTATTACTTTACTTTATTCACGGAAGACATATACCGAATACGACGTCCAACGGTAGGCGGCGGAGAGGTTGGAGTCAACCCGAAGGACATATCCATGACTAGCATCATGCCATGCGTCGCAAAGAAACAGGAGATAGACCGCTCTCAACTATCCGTGAATGAGACTAGATCCGTTGACCATGTCCTGACGACACGGGAACTGGCCTCGATGATAAAGGAGGCTGGAATCGACTTCAAGTCTCTTCCCGACGAGGAGCACGACGACCCGCTAGGGATCTACACGGGTGCAGCCGCTATCTTCGGGGCCTCAGGAGGGGTCATGGAGGCTGCCCTAAGAACCGTCTACGAGGTGATCACAGGCGAGGAGCTCGGCTCCCTCGACTTCACAGGTGTCCGAGGCCTTGAGGGCATTAAGGAAGCGTCTGTTGAAATCTTGGGAAAGACGTACAATGTCGCCGTCACCAGTGGATTGGGCAATGCGAAGACGTTGATAGACAGCGTACTCAGCGGGGCGAAGAGCTACCACTTCATAGAGATCATGGCATGCCCAGGAGGATGCATAGGCGGCGGCGGACAACCGATAATGAACGACAAGAGTGACCGTCTACAGAGACTCGAAGAAAGAGCTAAGTCACTGTATGCCTTAGACAAGGATCTGCCGTTCAGGAAGTCTCACAAGAACCCTGCTATTGTTGCGCTGTATAAGGAGTATCTCGGAGAGCCTCTTAGCCATAGAGCCCACGAGCTACTCCACACTACGTACCAGCCAAGAATATCTTGCGTGCCTCTACTGGCATCGATGTAGATGCCAACGCCCTTACCCTTTATTATTAGGGACACAAATCCTATTCATGAGGGTGAAGGAAGAGAAACCGGTCGTCTTCGTCCTCTTGCCCGATGAAGCCCTCATCTGAGTCAGAATCCCTCCTGAGTTCGCTTGGGTCGATTTTCCATCGAACTTGGCTTCTTCGAAAAGAATGCATATGTTTAACTGTCAACCGTTTCTCCAAGAGCGTTGACGCCCAGTCTCTTTCGAAGTTCCATTCCTCTATGGAAAAATTTCTCCAACGCGTCTGTCGTCTGATCTAAGAGCACAACTCGCAGGTCCTTCTTCAGGGACTCATACTCTTGGTATATGGAGAAGCCCCCAGGTTGAAGCTCCGTAATCCTCAGCACTGCTGGGAAGGCCTCCTCCCATAGACGCTCAAAGAGTTCTCTAAGCACCACTACATGCCGTAGGCTATCGGTCCAGACGCATAGAGGTTCCTCGCCTTGGTTGGGGATTGCCCCGAGGAGGACTTCGGAGCAATCGATGATGTCCATGTGAAGGTTCATGGGGTTGAGGTGGCGGAGTTCGACGAACTCTGCAATGCTAGATATGTCCTGAAGGTTCTCCTCATGAATCTCACTGACTCCCCTCAGTCTGATCCCTTTAAGGATCAGCTTATGTCTCGAGGCCACTAGTTCCTCGTTCGCTAGCACCCGGATCTGGGCTTGGTCCCTCGTGAACAAGACCTCTTTCTCAGCGTTACTCCACATTTGGTGGGTTGTCTCGCGAAGACTCTTGGTTCCCTCGATTAGTCGGAAGCGGATGCTCTTCTCAATTTCTTGTCGGGTTGTTGAGATGCTTTTGAGCCAACGGACCGTCTCTTGCTTCGCCTTGTTCAGTTCCTTCAGCTTCATTGCCACCTCGTCGATCAAGAGTTGGACGCCTCTACTAGGCGGGACTGGCTGGAAGAGGGTTGGCCGCCCCATGGACTTCTCTACCAATCCAAGGTTCTTCAGCTGCCCAAGGGCGCGATAGGCTTCAACTCTATGTATTCTCGCGTTCTTGGCGACTTTGTAGGCTGAGGCTGTCCCTGTCTGGAGTAGACAGGCATAGGCCTTCGCTTGCAGGGGTGTAAGGCCGAACTTGACTAACTGTCCAATTCTATTGTCTGACTTTCCTTCGTCTGTCAAGGCGTTTGGAAGTCGGTAACTGTGTAACTTACTCTGTTTATTATATCGGGGAGAATAGGTGTCTTTAAAGGAGTATCCTCGAAGTTAAACAGTACAGTAACAGTTAAATAATTGAATAGTAGGCATACTGTTTAACAGATCTGGAGCTGGGAGGCGCCGTCTAAAGGGAGGGGATCAGGTTGAAGAGGCATGTGAGCCCTGAAAGAGGTTTCTTATTCTCGGTGGACGAGGTCCTTGACATCCTCGGGGAGACCTCGAAGCGCACCATATACTACCACCTTGAGACGACCTTCTCCCTCCCTAGGGAAGCCATTCCTGAGAGACCGGAAGTCCTTGCCCACGCCCTCGAAGTCATGTTGGGTAAGGGAGGCGTGCTTCTGCAGAGGATGATACTGACTCGTTACTATGAGAAGATGGGCTTGCCGTTCGAGGAGCATCGGGGTTTCACCTTCGCCGACTATGTCCGTCAGGCTAGAAGGCCAACAGTCTTCGTCCCAGCGGACACACATAAGCGCAGTAGAGTACGAGTCTTCTAGGTCTTGCGATCTATTTACCTCTCCCCGAGCACGTGATCTCGATGGGGAAATGGGATAGCGCCATCGTGGTAAAGCCTTCGACAAGCAGTCGGTTCGTAGAACTAACGATCAGAGAACTGATATGTAAACCATGGTGAGAAGATTCGAGCGCGATTCCCTGAATCACTCCCTAATCACCCCCTCGTGTTCAAACTCAGGGGTTTCTCGAACTCGATGCGGTAGAAAGGGTGAGGTGGCTGGAGGTACGACAAAATCACGAACTCCTTCTTGTAGCGGCACTATAAGGTCTGGGCCAATGTCCTTCAATCGCTTTGCCTGAGTCGCCTCAACTCCTCAGACAAGGTGGTGTCCGTCTATTACATGAAGCTTTAATTATCCCCCTCAACACCAACATAGATCACTCAGATGTTTTCTAGAAGATGTTAGTATGAATTATCGAACACTAGGTAAAACTGGTTTGAAGGTCTCGATCCTAGGATTCGGCGGAATCCCCATCAGCAACGTAAGTGAGGAGGAGGCCCTCGCCGTCGTGAACCATGCCCTAGACTTGGGCGTCAACTTCATCCACACATCCATCACCTACGGAGACAGTGCCTACAAGATCGGCCAAGTAATGGAGAAACGAAGGGATGAATGCTTCCTAGTGGCAAAAGTCGGCGGGCGCACCGAAAGGGAGGCTGAAGATACCCTGAAGAGAAGCCTGAAGACCCTAAACACCCACCACATCGAAATCGCCCAGCTCCCTGTAAACGCCTATGAGTTCCCTCAAGTGATGGGTACCGGAGGCGCGTACAAGGCGTTCGAGAAGGCACAGAAAGAGGGAGTCATCGACTTCATCGGCATAACAAGCCACGACGTAGGCTTCCTCATAGAAGCCATAACCACCAAAGCCTTCTCGAACCTCATCGCACCCTTCAACTACGTGGCCTGCGCAGATAGGGAAAGGCTCCTCTCCTTGGCTGCAGAGCTTGACATGGGTGTCATAGCCATGAAGACCCTCGGCCGCGGCGGACTCCCCAACGCCTCGCAGGCCCTCAGATACGTGTGGAACCATGATGTGGACACGGCGATCGTTGGGATGAACAGACTCTCCGAGGTAGAAGAGAACGCCGCCACCGCCAATGACCCCCGCCCCCTGACGGAAGAAGAAGAGAGACATCTTCGGAATATAGCGGAAGAGGTCATCAAGGAGAATGGCCTGTCCAGTTCGGGCGCTGTATTCTTGCCCACCTTAGCCCACACCAACTTTGGTGATTAAGATGGAGAAGAGACCTCTAGGAAGGACAGGGCATAGGAGTACATTGATAACTTTGGGAGGCGCGGCGGTGCGGCCAACTGGGCTTGGCACGCAGCGTCTGCCGAACACCCGCGAAGAATCAGAGGCATTCATCAAATTCGCTCTGGATCATGGGGTCAATCACATTGATGTGGCACCCACATATGGCGGCAGTATGGCAGAGACCATACTAGGCAGATGGGTCAAGGAGTACCGTGAGAACCTATTCCTTGCATGTAAGACTCAAAAGAGGACGAAGAAAGAAGCCGCCGAAGAACTCAGTGCAAGCCTAAAACATCTTCAAACTGACCATCTCGACCTCTACCAACTCCACGGCCTAGACGACCCAGAAGAGCTCAAGATTGCGCTAGGTGAGGAGGGTGCGACAAGAGCTATACTGGAGGCCAAGAAGCAGGGGTTAGTCAAGTACGTTGGAATAACGAGCCACAATCCTGAGAACATCTTGAGAGCGCTCGAAGGCTTCGACTTCGACACCGTTCTCCTCCCCGTCAACTATGTCCTGAAGGCCCACCCCGAACCTAAGAACGATTACGAGCCTGTACTCTCCCTAGCCAAGAAGAGAAACCTTGGAGTGATAGCCATGAAGTCGGCCGCCAAGGGACCATGGCCCACCGAGGAGAGAACTCATGATTGCTGGTATCAGCCCTTCGACACTCAGAAGGAGGTGGACGAAGCCGTTTGGTTCACCTTATCCCAAGGCGTGACCACAGCTGCCAACTCCTCAGATATTCGGATAGCTAGGATGATGATCGACGCTGCTGAACGCTTCAGCCCAATGGGGGAAGAGGAGCAAAGGGAACTAGTTCGGAAGGCTTCCGCATACAAACCCCTCTTCCCTCGGCAGTGACCTGATTCCCGACCTCAAGGTGAGCATGGTCCAAACTCCTTCTACTACACTTCCCGTGTGAGGAGAGCGGATCATCTGGGCAGAGTCCGGCGCGTCTGTTGGGATAGGTGATATGTGAATGGTTGATATGCAAGTGTGGTTCAAAGATTGAGTCACCCCTGAAGGAGTGTTGCCACCTGCAGAGACACTTCGACCTCGGAAGGGAGATCCTCAAGTGGATAGCAATAGCGACGATGACGATAGACCACATAGGAGCAATCCTATTCCCAGAATATATAGTTCTCCGTATCATAGGAAGACTCTCCTTCCCATTATTCTGCTACCTCATAGTCCTAGGCGTGGAAAGCACAAGGAACATAAGAAATTACTTCATAAGGCTTTTAGTTTTTGCTTTTATTTCTCAAGTCCCATTTTATCTTGCCTTAGGATATAAACCGTTTGAATCATTAAATATATTCTTCACGTTGTCTTTCGGAGTCTTATTCTTCGTATATCCTTTGCTCATGCTGTTGTCAATATGCATTTCCTATCTTCTTAACTTTGATTATGCTCCTTATGGTATAGCCTTGATCGTCGCTATGTATATCCTAAAAAGGAATACAAAAGATGGGATTATCCTGATAACCATACTTAATACTCTGTCTTTCTTGATATCTGAAATCCAGCCCTTCTCCCTATTAGCTCTTCCAATTATCTTCTTGCACATGAACGGATTTCTCAAGACAGAAGGACGGATTAATGAGGAGGATTTTTATCCTTCATGGCGGAAATATTTCTTCTATGTCTATTACCCTCTCCATCTGGCCGCGCTTCATATGATTAAAGTCTCCCTGTTCCTCTAAGACTGATTCCATGATCCTCTTCCCGACCTTTCTTGAGATCCATAATCTACAAGGTTCCGGCTTCGTCTTAGAAGTTTTAGACCTTCTCCGCGCCGTCAGGAATCGCTAGAAATCGCCACAAATCCTTCCCAGAATGAATCTCCTCCAAGATTAGCTTAGCTTCAGCTTCGGGGAGGCTCAGGAATATCTTGCCTACGTGTTTACAGAAGAGTTTCTCGCTTCGGCGGCTGTCCCAGTCGGCGCAGTCGTGGAAGATAGACTTCTCATTAAGATCGATGATGACGACATACTCCCTGACCTCGGCCTTCACCATGTTTGGTTTCTCCTCTACAAAGCTGAGTTCATCGTCGCCGATCTCCTGAGCCCTCCTGAGTCTCCCACGGTCCAAGAAGCCCAACAGCAACCTCTCCACCGATGGGCTCCGCTTCGATTCAACATCGATCAACAATGTGCTTTGCATTTCTCTGGACTCAGGCTCCATCATCCTAGCATTGATGTACTGTTCCGCCAACCTCTTCGCCTCAACCTGTTGGGGAGTTGAGATACCTAACATCTCAAGAACCTGCAGGCAATTCTCCACGGCGTACCCGTGGAAGTGGTTGTTGAAGTATCCCAACACCGTCTTCACCTCCTTGGTCAGTTTCTCAACCTTTTCCTTCCAAGGAAGCAGCTCTCCAGTCTTGTAGTGGTAGTTGTACCATGGCCGTCTTCCCCGACCGTGCCATCTGACGTAAGCAAAGTCCGTGGTGATGACTGGGTCTGGAGGAAGAAGGGGTTCATCAACTATCACGTTGGCTATTCGGTACTTACTTAGAAGTTTCGAAGTATTCTCGTTCCACCATGACTTGTGACGGAACTCCACCGCGAAGCGAGGATTCCTAGGAAGGATCTTGAGGAAAAACTCCAGTAGATCAAGGTCTTGTATCAGACTTGGTGGGAGCTGTATCAGGACTGCATAGAGTTTTCCATTGAGGCTGAGGGGCTGCATGAGTTCTAGGAACCGTTCCAAGTCCTCTTCGACATCGCTTTCGAGTTTCAAGGCCTTTTCATGGGTTATCAGTTTTGGGAGCTTGGCACAAAAGGTGAAGTCCGGCCCAGTGTGGCGGAGCCAACCATAGACTGTCCGTTCTGAGGGATACGCGTAGAAGGCCGAGTCTATCTCTGCTGTCGGGAAGATCTGGGAGTAGTATGTGAGCTTCGGAGTCTTCTTGCTCTCGTAGAATGGGCCGACCCACTCATCGTAGCTCCACCCCGATGTGCCGAGCCCGATCTCACCCATGACCGGTCATCCCCAATTAAGGCGAGCTTAGGGATATTAGTCATGAGGTACTTCCTTGGTCGAGGTTCTGGTCGGCACAGGGGGGTGGTACTACTTCAACGTTCCGGGTGATAGACTTCGAAACTACGCCAAAGCCTTCAAGACCGTCGAGGTCAACTCGACCTTCTACAGGATCCCTCCCCTTTCGCTTGTAGAGAGCTGGAGGAGAAGAGTACCGGAAGAATTCGAGTTCATTCCTCTCAGCGACAAACCTCTCCAACCTGATATTAGCATGGGAGATCGGACTCCATTCGGGGGATGCCCGTCAGAAGCTGCTCCGTGTTCTTGAGGAGCATGATGTGGTCCACTCCGTCGACCTGTCGAGGGAGACTCTAGGCTATGAGAGTGACATAGTTTACTCTCGCCTCTTCGGGAAAGGAGTACATAACCTCTACCAGTTTACCAACTCCGAACTTGAGGAGATGGACAGAAGGGTGAAGGCGAGCAAAGCCGCTAAGGCCTACCTCAACTTCCATGGCACAAGAATGTACAAGGACGCTGCCAGAATCAGCGTCTTCGAAGCCACGGGCAAGTTTCCGAAGACAACCCACAGCATCGGGATCGACTCGGTTCTCGAAGTGTTGAAGGAGGACGCTAAGTTTCCCTCCAGCACTTCCGAGTTAATCAGGTCTCAGGGCTGGAAGGTCTGCGAGTGGACCGACGACTAACAGCTCCACCTATTCAACGTACTCAGCAGGGTCGAGGAGAAGAGGTTTGACAGTATCCATGAGCTGGAACTGGAACTCAGGAGACTATGCTTCCCATTTTGACGACATCGTTTCCCTTCCCTAGAAATATCTTTATCAATGAGCCATGGCGAAACGGTTGAGCATACGGTGTTCGATGTAGTGTCAGAGGCCTTCGTCGCTGCCTTCGCCTTGGTTGGAGTGTCGGAGGTCGGGGATAGGACTCAACTCGCAACCCTAACCCTCTCCACACGGTATGGTAAGCCCTTGCAAGTCTTCCTCGGCGCCATGCTCGCCTTCCTCGTCGCCGATGGTATGGCGGTCCTCGCGGGCGAAGCTCTTGTTGAGGTGGTCCCGCCCCTCTTCCTTGAGGTGGGTTCGGGGCTCCTCTTCTTAGTCTTCGGCCTCCTTACCTTGAGGGGTAAGGATCAGGATGACCCGAAAGTCGTGAACAAATCGAGGCCCCTCCTAGCATCCTTCAACATGGTCCTCTTATCCGAGATGGGGGATAAGACGCAAATTGCCACAGCCCTCTTAGTGGCCGAGTTCGACACTCCCCTCGCCATCCTGCTCGAGGTTCTTGCGGCCATGGCTGTTCTGAGCATCATAGCAGTTCTGGTCGGCGCCAAGATCCGCCGACTCGTATCCCTGCGAACACTGAGGATTGCCTCGGGCCTCGCCTTCATCGCCTTCGGAGTCTGGTCCTTCCTACAGATCTCCGGTCTCATCTCTTGGTGAATGGTTGACGGGGGTCAAAGTCTTATATTACACAACAGTTCTAACTGCCTAGCGAGGAGGACGGGAATGTGAAAGCATATCGCTTCCACAAGCCAGGAATATCTTTGGAGCTAGAGGACATTCCGGTTCCTAAGGTCGGTCCCACGGACGTGTTGGTCAAGATTAAGGCGAGCGGACTCTGCGGAACGGATATGCATTACATTCATGGACATATGCAGCCGGGCAAGGTACCTATCGTCCTCAGCCACGAAGCCGCAGGCATTGTAGAAGAGGTTGGTGAAGTAACAAGGTGGACCTCTCCAGGTGATAGGGTTGTCATACACTACCCCATGTCCTGCGGAGTATGCCTCCACTGCAGCCAAGGCAATGATAGCAGATGTCGTAATCGCGTCTCCTTCGGCCACCACGTGGACGGAGGCTTCTCAGAATACGCTGTCATTCCCGAGAGGAGCGCCTTCAAACTTCCTGAGGAGATACCCTTCGACCAAGGAGCCATCATCGGATGTGCCGTCTCAACGCCCTTCCACGCCCTCAGGGTCGGGGAGTTCCAGCCAGGGGACAGTGTAGCCGTCTTCGGCTTGGGTGGGGTGGGGATGCACGGGGTGGCATGGGCTCGCGTCTTTGGCGCCAGACTCGTAATAGGCGTGGATATAGTCGACTTCAAGCTGGGCCTAGCCAAGGAGTTGGGTGCTGATATCACAGTAAATGCTGCGGAGGAGGATCCTGTGAAGGCTATAATGGATTTGACTGATGGGTGGGGCGTCGACGTAGCCTTGGAATGCGCTGGAACCGAGGAGACGATGCGGGCGGCCATTCAGAGCGTCTGCGGAAAGGTCCCCTACGCCTCAGGGAGGGTTGTGAGCGTTGCGGCCATGTTCAAGCCTGTGGTCATCGAGGGGATGCGTGCCCTGCGGGAGGGCGCCTTTAAGAAGTCCGGGGACCACACGAGGGATGACCTGAGGCGTGTCCTAGAGTTGGTGAAGGCGAGGAGGATAGACCTATCGAAGTCGATTACGCATCGCTTGCCCTTCGATAGGCTCAACGACGGAATACGGATGATGGAGGACAAGAAGGAGAACGTTATCAGGATAGTCGTCTGCCAATAGGCCTTTGACTTTCATCTTTGGCCGACTAGCCTTAGTGAATTGAAGACGACGATGAGCGCGTTGCCCTCATGGATAATCGACGCCATGACAGGAGTCACAAAACCCAAGGCTGATAGCAGCAGCCCAAGGATGTTGACGCAGAGGGCGAAGACGACGTTCAGCTTTACTATGGACAACACCCTCCGACCGAGCCTCATCGTCCTCGCCACCTTACTCAGGTCATCCGTCATCAGGACGATCCCGGCCGTCTCCATAGCTACATCTGTGCCGGCAACGCCCATGGCGATGCCGACATTGGCTGTGGCGAGCGCAGGGGCGTCATTTATGCCGTCCCCCACGGCTATGACGCGACGGCCGCGTTTTCTGTAATCCTCGATATGTTTCACCTTGTCCCCCGGGAGGAGGTCGCCATAGACATCGTCTATCCCGGCCTGTCTTGCCACCTCCTTCGCGGCCTGAGGCTTATCGCCCGTTAGCATTATCACCTTCCGGGCACCTGCCCGCCTCATGTCAGATACGCTGTTCTTCACGCCTTTTCTTAGGGTGTCCGCTATGCTTATGATCCCGACCACTCTAGAGTCCTCTGTCACGAGGACGGCTGTCCTTCCCAACACAGATTCGGCATCAACATAACTCGTCAACTCCTCATCAGCCTCGATACCATATTCTCTCATGAGCTTCAGGTTACCCACAAGGATCCTGTGCCCATCAAGCTCTGTGACTACGCCGTAGCCGGGTTTCACATGGAACTCATCAGGATCTTCCAAAGGTATTCCCAGTTCCCGCGCCTTGTCGAGTATCGCCTTGGCCAAGGAGTGCTCGGACCTCTGCTCAGCAGTCCCAGCGAGCCTGAGAACGTCCTCTGCTCCTCGACCTCCTAGGGCCTTGATATCGACGACTTCGGGCTTCCCAAGGGTTACCGTACCCGTCTTGTCTATGATCACGATGTCGCATCTTCCTACCTCCTCGAGGCTGGTGCCTCCCCGTATGAGGACGCCGTTGCGGGCGGAGTTGTCTAGGCCCGCGACGACGGCTATGGGAGTTGCGAGGGTGAGGGAGCAGGGGCACGAGATGACGAGGACGGCCGCAGTGGTGAGGATGTTCCCTGTGACTAGCCAAGTTACCGTGGCGATGGAGAGGATTATGGGCGCGAACCAGCGGGCGTACCTGTCAGCAACCCTCTCCACAGGTGCTTTTCGAGACTGGGCCTCCTCTACCTGCTTAACAATCTGGGCGAAGACCGTCTCCCCGTGAGCCTTAGTGACCCTGATGTCGAAAGCTCCATCCTCTAGGAGAGTATTCCCAAAGACCTGACTGCCCACAGACTTCTCTGATGGGGAGGACTCCCCAGTGATGGAGGCCTGATTCACCAACCCTCCGCCCTTCATGACAACGCCGTCCACGGGTATCTTCTCCCCGGGCCTCACAATGACAATGTCGCCCACCGTGACCTCTTCTAGGTCGACCTCAACCTCCTGCCAGTTCCTCAGGACGCGTGCAGTCAGGGGCGCCGACCTCATGAGCTTCTCTATCGCCTTCGAGGATCTCTCCGAAGCATAGTCCTCGACGAGTTCGCCGCCATTGAGCATTATGACGACGATGGCAGCCGCGAGGTACTCACCTACGAGGACGGATATCCAGATGGCGATGCTCGCCAAGATGTCGACTCCGAAGGCACCATGTAGGAGGGCGCGAACTGATTTTGCTGTTATTACAGCACCGCCTATGGATGCCGCAGCAAGGGCAAGAATACTGCCCCAGTACGTTGGCTGAAATCCTGTTAGCTGGAGCAAGCCTCCGGCCACTGTCAGGGCGAGGCAGAAGCCGAAGATGACTATGTCTCGTCTGTCTATGCCTCCTTCGTCGTGGCAGGCCAAGGTCCCATCTCCTAGAGGAGGCGACTCACGGCTTCCCTGAGTTCCTGAACGGCCTCCTCCCCGTGGCCCTCCCTTATGGCCTTGGCGACGCAGGTCTCGATGTGGTCCTCTAGGACTATCTGGCTGATCCTGCTGAGGGCCGACTGGACGGCGGCCACCTGTAGAAGTATGGCGGGGCAGTCCCTGTCCTCTTGGACCATCTTGGATATGCCTCGTACATGCCCCTCGACCTTCGCCAGACGCCTTATGACATCCTCACTCTTCTTATGGACGCTCAAAGAGTATCCCCTCCTAGGGGAGGGGATGACTCAATTTAAGCTTTTCAAAGAGGGATCGCTTACCCCAAGGCCCTAATTGGGACTTCCTTTAGAGATGGGATTTGGAGCGGGCGGCTCATTTGTGGAGTGTTCTTAGGGTCGGTTCTCGGGGCCTCTGACATGATGTCCCGTTTCCGGGACTTCATCGCAAGTGGTCGTCTATCCGGCTACAGGCACGGGTGTTGATCGCTTCGCCTCCTTATCTGCAGGGCATAAGTCTTATAAGTGCAGACAGCATACCTTACCTCGTAAGGTACTATATCCTTACAGGGGGACTGTGGGAACGACCTTCTCCTCCGCTTACTTAGCCCCGAGGCAGATGATGGTCTGGCTCCTCCGCCGTGAGGGCCTGACCCAAGCCGAGATCGGGCGCAGGCTGGATGTTCAGAGGCAGGTCGTCTATGAGCAGTTCCACGTCATCAACGAGAAGATGAGACGGGCCCTCACCGAGGCGGCCCAAACCTATAGACTGGAGGCCAGACGCGTCGACACGGTGAACGGGGTCCTTGAGGCCTACAGTCGGGCCTACGATTCCCCTGTGATCGTCAGCTTCTCAAAGGCGAATGGTGTGCAGGTCTGGTTCCTCTACGAGGGCAGGTGCGAGAACTGCAACCAGAGCCCCGAGTGTCTGAGGATGTTGAGGGCCGAGGCTGAGGAGAGGGGAATAGAGCTGTCGGAGGATGACCTCCGGATGAGGCCGACGGCGCTTGGCAGGAGGATCTTCTCCATCATAACGCGGAGGCTACTCTAATGGGCTTGAAGGCTCGCTTAGAAGCCTTGAACCGAGACGCCTCCATCGTCAGATTCCTCAACTTCATCCCCAGAGTCTGCCCGATCCCTCCGAGCCTACGAATCCAAGCCATGCCGATGACGAGGCTTCTGGCCTCCGCAACGGCCGTGACCTTGCTCCTAGCGGCCGGGATGATAGCGACTATGCCGCCGCTTCTCATGGGACCTTTCGTGGAGGTTATCGACAAAGACTTCGTCCTAACCCATCGTGGGCCGAGGTGGGCTGAGCGTGGACCCCATCAAATGGGCTTCTGGTTGGAAGAAAATGATACTCTAGTGATAAGGAACTGCACCATATACACTATGCGCTTCTACGCTCCGCCCGAGTTAGGTGTATACAAGTACGGGGAAGACACGAGCGTAATATACATGCAGGGCTTCGCTAACCTCACCATGATCAACGTGAAGGTTGTCCCCTACGTGGACATCTGGCTCTCCGGGCACGCATCTGTGAAGATGATTAATGTCACGAACTGGAGCCCCGCCTGGTTCCATGAGGGGGAGGGACTCTACTGGCTCGTCTATGAGGGAAGTGTCCATCTGCAGGGTAACTCTAGGGCTTGGATAGAGGACTCTCATATAGCTGGTGCGGCCAAAGATCCCTTTTCACCTCACGCAGAGGTCCTCGTAAAGGACACATGGTTCGCCGGTTCCAGCAGATATGGTGATGCCTTCGCCCAAGGAAACAAGGCTGTGAGGCTGAGTGGCTCCGTGAGCAAGACCGTGTTCCAGCAGGGAGAACCTATATCCATGACATTCCGCCTAGAGAACGTCGGCAACGAGACCCTGACCTTCCTCAGCAACGGCACCGACCGTTTCGTGATGCAAGCGTACCTTGGAGAGGCGGTCGAGGGAGTCCCCATCTACCATAGTCAAGGGGGTTACAGGGAGCCCAATCCGCCCGAGTATCATTTCCCAGCCAGCCTAAAGCCCGGAGAGGCTTTAGTGCAGACTCAGACATGGCGAGGCCCGCCCTTGGGCGCCGGTAGATATGTCTTCGCCGGTGATATTTGGAGTCCCTCAAATGACATATTGCTAATGTGCGTCCCATACTGGAACGTAACGATTACAGAGGAGAAGTGGCAGGGATGAGATTGAGAATGGGGGGCGAGGCGCCATCACTCCTTTTTCAGGTCGAATCCTACGACGCACGTGCCGACGGTCGGTTTCTCAGAGTGTATCGAGAGCAACTCCTTGACTAGGAGGTCGCCCTCCATAGAGGGTGTCCCGAAGATGCTCTTCTCAACGCAAGGATGGCCTTCAAGCTGGACGGCGGGCCGCTCCACGTAGACCATCCTCAACCTCTTTCTCTCCTCGGGACCTCTTGGGAGTTTGGGCATGTAGAGGACGAAGTTCTCCCAGAGGAAGAAGTTGGTGCGGTCCTTCTTCAGATCCTCTATCCGCTTCTGGTCTCTGACCTGTTCCCCTACAATTGTGTCGCCGCAGGTCATCTTCATGTGAGGGTGGTGGGGGTACTCGAACTCCGAGGAGTCGATGACCAAGGCGACCGCGTACTCCCTAGCCAAGGCCTCCCGGACTCCTCGGTTCAGTGTCCTGCACATGCCGAAGACCACCCTCTCCTCGGCCTTCTCCTCCACCTCTAGGACGCGTCTCCTCTCCCCATCGGCGAGAATACGAGTCTCTAAGACTCCCTTGCAGTCTTGTAGAACCTTCAGAACTATGTCGACGCATGTGGGGTTTGGCATGGCTGTTGAATCCACCGCCCTTAAATTAAAGGATATTACTCTTAACTCTACCACCTTGGAGACGGGAGACATGAAGGAGGAAGGATCCAGGGAGTTTGAGGCCCTCCTCTTGGACGCAATTCAAGAAGGGGCCGATGACGCTCGAACAATCCATGCAAGAGACATCGTCGTAGCCGAATGGGCCCGATGGAAATGCAGGTACGGCTGCCCGAACTATGGTAAGACCCTCACGTGCCCCCCATTCAGCCCCAAGCCCGAAGAAACTCGCTCCCTCCTCAAGGACTACGAGTATGCCCTAATCATAAGATACGCCTCGGACAAGGACTACCACAGCCATCTTCTGGCCTTGGAGCGCCGAGCCTTCTTCTCAGGATACCACGCAGCCCTCGCCATGACCGCCGGCAGATGCCACCTATGCGACGAATGCAATCGCCAAGAGGGCCTATGCGTTCATCCTGAGGAGGCGAGGCCTTCTATGGAGGCCTGCGGAATCGACGTCTTCGGAACAGCACGGAAGGCCGGCTTCAAGATGAGCGTTAAGACTGACCGGGATCAGGACTATTCGAGATTCTGCCTTCTTCTCCTGAGATAGCAGGGTCAGCAAGAGGCATCGAGACCTGAAAAGCCAGAAATACCGCCTTACCCAGTAGGGAAAGAGGAGAGGCTTGGCCATGATGACTCCTAAGGAGAGGTACCTTACATCCGTCCATCACAGAGAGCCTGACATGGTTCCCATCGACGTCTCCTTCCTCGACCCAATCCACGTGGAGAGAGTCCTCGGGACAACGACTTACGGCGCGGGCGCCGGCGGAGGAGGCGGGGGCGTAGTAGCTACGACTGGAAAGGAGGAGGCCATGGGCCTCAACGAGATGATGCTTAAGAACCAGAAGCTTGAGAACGAAGCGAAGAAGAAACTGGGCTTCGACGCCCTAAGCGTCTCAGACTACAACGTCTTCCCGAAGGGCTACAAGCCCAAGTTCATCAGCGACGACACCTACATCGACCTCTTCGCCAAAATCTATCGGATAAAGAAGGAGGTCAAGACAACCTGGTGGATCGACGGCGCCATAAAGTCGCCAGAAGACCTCGACAAGTGGGAACCTCCAGATCCCGACGAGATAGATTACCGCACAGTGGATCTTGCCGTGAAGGAGGCGGGGGAGGAGTACCCAGTTGTAGCGTGGATTCACGGTTCCATGATGTTCCCCTACCTCATGCGGGGTGGAATAGACAAGCTCGTCTACGACATCTATCGCAAACCAGACTTCGCCAAGAAACTAATCCAAAAAGTCGCAGACATCAACCTTGAGATAGCCAAGCACATCCTCGACCGAGGCGTCGATCTGGTCGCCGAGAGCGACGACATAGCCGATTGCAGGACTACCTTCTTCAGTCCAAAGATCTTTCGTGAGTTCTTCTTCCCTTGCCTTAAGCGAGTTATCGACGAATGCCATAGGAGAGGACTGCCCTACATGAAGCACTCGGACGGAAACCTCTACCCGATACTCGACGACCTAATCGCCCTAGGAGTGGATGGACTGCACCCCATTGAGCCGAACGTCATGGACCTCGCCGACGTGAAACGACGCTACGGTGACAAGTTGTTCCTGAGAGGGAACGTGGACTGCACCCATGTCCTACCCTATGGGATGGAGGAGGATGTGAGGAGGGATGTGCGCCGCTGCATCGATGCGGCGGCGGAGGGTGGAGGCTTCATCCTAGCCGATAGCAATAGCATACACAGCAACGTGAAGACGGAGAATATCCTGATAATGATCAACGAGGGCAGGAAATACGGGAAATACCCGATTGGGAGGCGCTAAGACGATGGAGAAGGCGAAGCTCCTTGCGAGGATTGCCGATAGGCTGGCAGACCTCGACTCTGAAGGCCTGAAGAATCTCGTCAAAGAGGCGATGGAGAGCGGCTTGACCCCGCAGGAACTCGTCCGAGAAGGACTCGGTGAAGGCATGAGGTTTGTAGGCGAACGCTACGAGAAGGGAGAGTACTTCCTCTCCGAACTGATAATGGCGGGCGTCACGATGAACGAAGCCCTAGACCTGATCCGCCCCAGACTCGAACGGGACGCTATGGAGCCGGTGGGAAAGGTAGTGATCGGCACTGTAGAGGGAGACCTCCATGACATAGGGAAGAACATAGTCATCTCCATGCTCCAGTCCGCAGGATTCCAAGTCCACGACCAAGGCGTAGATGTCCCACCAACCAAATTCGTGGAGGCAGTCGAGAGCGAGAGGCCCGACATCCTCTGCCTCTCGACGCTACTCAGCGTCACGATGCCGAAAGTTCAGGAGACGATAGAAGCCTTAGGAACGAAGGGCCTCAGAGATACTACCAAAGTGCTTGTCGGTGGCAGATGTCTTAACGATGAGATCGCGAGAACCATGGGAGCAGATGCCTATGGAAGGGATGCCTGGGACGCCGTGGTCAAGGCGAAGGCCCTCATGAGCCTCTAGCACCATGACTCATAGCTGTCAATGCCTTCCCGGACAAAACACGTTTCCGTTGTGTGCCAATTCTACCACATTCCCTGCTCCAGATGACATTGTCTTCAACGACGGACAGTGACGGACGCTGGCGGAACTGTTATGAAGCATCTCATGCACCATAAAGATTCTCCAGATGGTAACGATGAGCCTCACCGTCAAGCACTTGGATGGAGTGAAGTTCGAGGTTACATGCCGATCCCACAGGATCATCATCGACCAACCCGGATCGGAGGAAGGAACCGACCAAGGCGTGACGCCCGTGGAGCTGCTGAACGCGTCCCTGGCCTCATGTGTCGCCTACTACGCCGTAACCTTCCTTAAGCGGCGGATCCCAGACCTGACTGGGTTGGAGATTCAATGTAGCTGGCAGTACTCTGAGAACCCACATAGGGTGGGTGCCATACATTTGACGATAGTTACGCCACGCGTCCTCACAGAATCCGAGAAGAACGGCCTATTCAGGACTGTCAGACACTGCACGGTTGAAAACACGCTCAAGCATATCCCAAGCATAAGGATAGATATCAAGGCGTAGCAAGGCCTTAGTTGAGTGTTGTTTTCAATGTCGATTCGATTGTTATCATAGTACGAACTATACACGTATCAACTTTCCTGATTCGAGACTACGCTAATCTTTTCTTCTTTGAAGCCATCTTCCTCTAGAATCCAAGAGGAAACTCTTGTTGGATGCAAGGAAATGATCACATAAGAGTATCCGAAGTAGTTCCCTCTCTCCCTATCGATTGAAGAAGGATGCGAGTTCGTATAAGGGTGGGAATGGTAGAAACCCAACAGGTCTAAGCCAGAGCTGTCTATCTCATCGAAAACTTGGAGCTGCTCTTCAGCGTTTATCCTATATTCTGTCAGGGAATTAAGTTCGTTCTTACATCTATAAGCCTTTAGAACTTCTTTTACAACGTCTCCATTCATTTTAATGATTCTACCCGCTAAAATTCCACATGCCTCAGTAGGTTGCTCCTTCTCACAGTGAGAAATCATATCATCAATATCTCTAGATCTAATTCTTATCATAGTTCATTGCCTATCCAATTTTGACAAGAACATAAGATAGATTCATCTTCCGTGGACGATTTGGCAAGACCAATATTTGAAATTGTTGGTAGAATTCAGAGGATATTGTGCAGCCGAATTGACAGAACATCCCCGAGTCGAAGGTTGAGAAAAGAGGGGCTTTGAGAGAAAAGGAATAAGGGACGAGGTGTTAGGATGTCTTAGAGAGGTGAATCCTTGAGTCTGAAGGTAAAGGTAACTCCTACGCAAGATGGGGCAGTCATAACGGTCGATGGCTTCGACATCACCATCACCGTCAAACCCTCATCGGCAATTCCGGAGGCTCCAGCTTCCCTGAGGATCACCGCTGAATCAGTCAGGTCGAGGCTGGCGGAATACCTTGGGGAGGTTAGCGTGAGCGATGAGGAGGAGGGCATTGTCATTAGGCCTATGGGTTATTTGGGCCGCGATAAGTTCGCCTCCATAGCAGCCATCGTCAGAGAACTTGGTGGTAATTACATCAGCGCGGGAAGGGAGTCCCGATTCCTAATCCCCAAGGGTTAAGAGAAAACCTACCATACTGCCCTCGTACTTCGCGAAAATAGGTCTATTGGCGACTCAGTGCACGTCCCTATTTTCCTTGATTTTCTCATTCTCGTATTCAGCCACGACGCGCCGATAAAACTCCTGTTTCACGCATTCCAGAACGCCCATAGCCCGATTATAGTTGAAGTACCTTGGAGTGTAGAGCCGCTTCAATAGTACGGTCACGATGTAATTGAGACGCCCATCCAAGCTCTCTGTCGGAACATTTCGCAGAAGAAGCGTCAGTTCTTCGAGTACTTCGTCGTGCGCTTTACGTTCTTCGGTCCTAATGTACGGAGTCTCATGATCACCGTATCACGAATGCCTGCTTCTCTTCTATGCGTCTTATCCCTGAGTCAACTGTTCTCTCTGCGGACAATTAGCTCATTCGTGGAGAAGGCTTTGACAGATCCAGCAAAGTAGCCTTCCTATTCCAGCACCGAGGCGAATATTTATACAGAGACCGACCTAGGACTAAGACGGAGGAGAAGGCTCGTATGAGAATTACTGATGTTAGATCCTTCAAGCTAGGTGGTCCAGCGCCCTATGACCCGAAGGAGTTCTGGGAGGAACGCCTCGTCCAACCCATCGACATCTACCCTAGATGGCGGGAGAGGGGCCCCAATTACACAATTCCGGAACCCTTCTATCAGAACTTCCTCGAAATAGTCTCCGACGAGCACATCTCCGGGATCTATGGGCCAGTAGCCGACAATATCCTGAGCATCATCCTGAACAACCTCGGACCCTACCTCCTCGACGAGGACCCCTTCGCAACAGAGAAGCTCTGGGACATCATGTATCGGAGCCAAGTTCACGGCCGCAAAGGCGAAACCATGTTCGCGATAAGTGCCGCCGACATCGCTCTCTGGGACCTAAAGGGTAGGGCGGTCGGTCAGCCGGTGACCAAGCTCCTAGGCGGGCCCACCAGGGAGCGGATTCCAGCCTATGCCAGCACGTTGGGACGTTCCTTGAAGGCTGACGCTGTGGTTGAGGCTTGTAAGAAGTATGCTGAGGAAGGTTATACGGCGATGAAGTGGTTCTTCCGCGATGGGCCGGGAAGCGGACCCGCTGGGATTGAGCGAAACCTTCAGCTGGTCAAGACGATCAGGGACACCGTGGGGTATGGGATGGATCTGATGCTGGACTGCTGGATGAGCTGGACAGTCCCCTATACCTTGAAGATGGCGAAGCTCCTCGAACACTACGAGCCTCGATGGCTGGAGGAGCCCCTCCTACCCGACGAGATCGATGGCTATGCGGAGCTCAACAGGCTCTCACCGATCCCCATAGCTGGTGGGGAGCATGAGTACACCCGCTGGGGCGTGAGGGAACTCCTCAAAAGAAGGGCTGTCAGCGTCCTACAGACAGACGTAACATGGTGCGGTGGAATCTCGGAGATCTTGAAGGTCTGCGCCCTAGCCTCCGCTGAGGGCATTCCGGTTATCCCCCATGCGGGGTGGTCGGAGCCCGCCTTGTCCGTCATCTTCTCGCTGCCCGAGCCGGTATGTCCCTTGGTCGAGTACCTCGTGAAGTGGAGTGTCCTCCAGCAACACTTCCTAGGCCATCATAAGCCAGAGAAAGGGTATTACCGTCCCCTCACGGGACCCGGCGTCGGGTATACCCTAGAGATGGATAAGAGACTGTAGTGGGTGGTGTTGTAAGAGCCTCGCTAGTTGGGAGGTTTCGCCTCCTCCCTCGCCTTCTATGTTGCTCCTTGAAGCCATCGGTAGAGTAGGTAGAGGACGCTGATTACGATTAGTATGGGGGATGTGACGAAGGTGAAGCCGTCCCCGCGATAGATGTAGATTATGATGGGAGGCATCCTCTCCAGCCACCGAAGGGCCTCGGACTCTAGGAGGAAAGGGATGAGGAGAGCAAGTAGTCCTAGAGCAATTAGGAGCAGACCTAGGATCGTGAACGCGGAATAGTCGGAGGCCATGGACCCCTTACCTAATCTCTAAGAGTTCCCTAAGCTTCTTCGCCTTCTCCTCGCCCATCAGCTCAATCAACCTATCCATAGAGGAGTCTCCCCTCCAATCTTGGAGGACCCTGAGAACATCCTCTCTGGCACCAGGCGTTATATCCCTCAACCCCTGCTTCAGCATCCTCTTCCTCCCCCGAAGCAGGTCCTTCGGCCTGTAGACGTAGCCCAACGCGTGACTCCTCAACAACGTTAGAGAGCCGACAGGTAAAAAGATGTTACTCCCTCTGAAAACAGTCTACAAAGCAATGGTTTTTTATCTCCTCGACCGGATACTAGGCCCAAAGCCTCCAACAAGTGGAACACTTTGTCTGCTACCTTGATCTTTGAACCCGACGGCCGCAGAGTCTCAGCCAAGATCGGCGCCATCATGATGGAAGTGGCCCAACAGGCAAAGATTCCCATCAACACCGAATGCGGAGGAAAGGGAACCTGCGGAAAATGTAGGGTGATCGTCAAGGATCAGGAGAATGTCTCTAAGGTCACCGAGACGGAGAAGGAACACCTCACAATGGAGGAGCTGACTCAAGGCTACAGACTCGCCTGCCAGACCACTATTCTAGGAGATATGTCGATCTATGTTCCACGTTTCTCCACAGGCCAGAGGCGCATACAGGTAGCAGGGTTCGAGAGGGAGGTTACTCTAGAGCCTCTTGTAGCAAAGTGCTTCATCGAGTTGGAGACGCCGACCTTGGAGAATCCTTTGGCTGATGCTGACAGGCTCCTTGAGACCCTCAGGACCAAGACGGGAGTAGAGGTCGACTCGATGCGTTTCTCAGTCCTCAAGGGACTATCCAAGATCTTGAGGGAGTCCGACTGGAAAGTAACGGTAACTGCCTGGAATCGAGAGGTCATCGCCGTCCAGAAAGGTGACACTAGCGACTCCTGTTATGGTCTCGCGGTGGATATCGGTACGTCGAAAGTTGTCCTGCTACTCGTTGATCTTCAGAGCGGCTCCACCGTAAGCGTCGAGTCCTTGGAGAATCCTCAGATAGTTCACGGCGAGGATGTCTACACCCGGATGACCTATGCGTTGGAAGGGGCGAAGAATGCGGAGGAGTTGACCCGCCTCGTTGTCCAAGGGATGAACTCCCTCGTCTCGGAGTTTGAACGGAAGGCGCGGATCAACAGTGACGAAATCTATGAGGTCGCTGTCGTCGGCAACACAGCCATGCACCACCTCTTCCTAGGACTGCCCACGAGGAGCCTTGCCTTCTCCCCCTTCGTCCCAGCTATTGGGAGGGGGATGAACATCTGTGCTCCAAGCCTAGGCCTCAGGATCAACCCTGAAGGCAACATCTACACCTTCCCCGTGATAGCTGGGTTCGTCGGAGGCGACGCCGTAGCCGACATCCTCACTACAGGGATCTGCGAGGCGGATGAACTGAGCATGCTCGTAGACATAGGAACGAACACGGAGCTTTGCGTAGGAAACAAGGACGACCTGCTATGTTGCTCCTGCGCCTCAGGACCGGCCTTCGAAGGATACCACATAAATCATGGCGTTAAGGCTGTGAGCGGAGCGATAGAGAAGATTCAGATAAGCCCCAAGAGCTTCAAAGCGACCTATAGCACAGTCAACGGCGCCCGCCCCATCGGGATCTGCGGCTCCGGGATGATCGACGCCCTAGCAGAGATGCTGCGCGCCCAGCTGATAAACGCGGATGGAAGGTTCAACCCCGAACTCAAGGAGCAGTTCCATCGACGTAACGAGATGTTGGAGTTCACGATTGTACCCGCCCCGGACTCGGCGACGGGGAGTGATATCGTCCTCACCCAGAAGGATGTGAGGGAGCTACAACTCGCCAAGGCGGCCATCTTCACGGGCTGCAAGTCCCTCATGGAGGAGAAGAAGGTTACCCCAGACGATATCCAAGTCCTCTATGTGGCGGGGGCCTTCGGAAACTATCTCGACCTGAAGAATGCGGTGGCCATCGAGATGCTTCCACCTATTCCGGGGGACAGGTTCAAGCTTGTCGGGAACTCTGCGGTCGCCGGAGCGAAGCTCGGTCTGATCTCCTCAAGGATGAGGAGCAAAGCCGAGATTATTGCCCGGAAGACTCGCTACCTAGAGTTGGGTGCGAGGAAGACCTTCAATAGAGATTTCACGGCAGCCCTCGACTTCCCCGAGAACTCCTTACACACCTACCAACAGAGAATCTAGAATAGTAGGGGACGCCGAGGCGTTCTAGGCCTTGACCCGCTTCTTCTCCATGAGCCTCGTCGCTTCTTTCACAGCTTCAGCCGCATTGTACCCATAGCCGTCCGCGCTGATCTCCTCAGCCCAAGCCTTGTGAACTGGGCCGCCTCCAACCATGACCATGAACTTGTCTCTAAGTCCGAGCCTGTTGAGTTCCTCGATGAGCTCCCTCTGATATGGCCTCGTCGTCGACATCAAGGAGGAGAGGGCGATGATGTCTGCATTGACCTCACGGGCCTTGTTGATGACGACGTCTGAGCGGACATCCTTGCCTAGGTCGTGGACGTCGAAGCTGTTGGCCTTGAGCATCATCGCCACGACGTTCTTTCCCAGGTCGTGGAGATCGCCCTCCACCGTAGCGATTACGATGGTACCCTTTCTGACCTTGGCCAGTTCCTCGGCTGAGAGGCTGCTTTGGAGGATTTTTGCGCCCTCGGTCATGGCGTCTGCGGCCATGACCACGTGGGGGAGGAAGACTTCTCCGTTCTGGAACTTCTCGCCTACTTCCCTAATTCCGGTGGCGAGGCCCTTCTCAATGGCCTCGACGATGTCAATCTTTGCCTTAACGGCCTCATTCGCTGCCGTCTTCGCGGTTTCTTGGTCGTAGTTAAGTACTGCCTGCCTCAACTTCTCGATAATCTCTTCCTTCTGACTCATCGTGATCATTCTCCAAGCATCCGATATGTATGAATGGATTTAGTAGACCTCTCGACGGCCTTATTAACCTTGGCATCGATGAACCCGCCTCTCAAGGGGGAGGCTCCTCCGTGAGAAAACCTCAGGAACTATGAGTTGGAGATTTGAGGGAAAGAGGGGCTGGCGAGCCTCATGAGTCTGCGGCCGATGTAGCCGATGGATATTACTCCGAGGGATGAGCATGCGAGGATAAGGAGCTTCGTCAGACTTTGTAGCGATGAAAGGCTCAGCAGACTCGCGCCGAACCCTATGAGGAGCCCCGCGGAGAACCTGGCCCGATTTGTGCTCATTCGAAAGCCCCAGGTCTGAGTTAACCAGTCGATCCCAGACGGTAAGGCTAGGGTGAAGGCGAGGGCTACCTGCCAGAGGAGGCTGAGCGAATAGAAGCCGGTCATGTACAAGGGTTGGAGTAGTTGGGAGGAGGAGAAGTATCCTAGGACGGTGCCGGAGCATCGGGCGCAGAGGCGGATCTCGTGTCCACCTATTCTGAGTGTTAGCCAGTGATTGTGGCTGAGAAGTAGGCGCCAGTCTCGCATCTCGTTTCAGCTGTACTTGCTTCCGCAGTAGGGGCATGTCTGCCATTCGGGTTGTCTCTGTTTGCCGCATGTGGGGCAGAGTGTGGCGGTGGGGATTAGGAGTTTTCTGGTTGGCATCTGTGCCTTTAGGCCTTGGATGAAGGCTTTGGTTCTTGGGGTGAAGGTGGCTTTGACTTGTGTGCCTCCTCCTTCGGCGTCTGAGAACTCGAATTGTAGGGGTCCTGTGTCTCTGTCTGAGATCTTGTGTAGGTGTGGGGGGATGGTTTGGTCGATGGTGTATCTGTTCGTCCTGGGTCTTCGGAAGGGGATTCTGGACTTTTTTGCTTTGGCTTCGGCGACGGCCTTCTCTCTGAGTTCGTCTGTGGCTTTGACGGTGGTGTCGTAGGCTTCTTGACTTGTGTATCCTGTGAACCAGATATCCATCTCGGTGCTCATGCCTTCGCTCTGTTGTCCTCCTCCCCCTCGCATTAGCATGGGTAGCATGCAGCAGAGTAGGAGGAGGGGTAGGTATTGTTCGAATCCGCTCGTCATGGTATGACCCTGTGTTCAGACTAGTTGCGTTTGTTCTTAATTTAAGTGTTCCGTAGGGGCCTTTGACATGATGTGCTGTTTTCGGTACTTCGCCGATATCGGCGGAAGGTTGCCGTTTCTAGGTGGCTTTGGCGTGTTTGAGGTCGAGGTGTTGACGAAGGGTTCCCGGGGATGGTTCAGGATGAGGGTGTTGAGGGACTCCCCGCGGCTCACGGCCTCATAGAGATTAGTCATAACATAACCATCAACATCACCGAGATCCAATAGCCTCCAAGACAGCTTCGAGCTACTCTCATTTGCTGTATCTCCATGTTTGTCACACAATCCCATGGTTTCGGTTCCTCACCTAAGCTAAGGTCATCAATATTGGTACTCACCTCGCGCCACAAACTTATAAGTCGCGTGTCAAATCAATGAGTGCAGTATTGACGTAGCCTACTTAGGGTTAGTTTAAAATAGACCTTACGTAATATCAGAAAGCTGGCGAGGCCATTTGGAACAGTTTTATGGCTTTAAGCCAGAAACTAAGAATGTAAGAAATATTTTTGACGGTTCTAATTACTATCAGATACCTGATTACCAGAGACCCTATAGTTGGGGAGACGAAGAGATCGAGCAATTATGGGATGATCTCAAATCCGCATTCGATAATCAGGATGAGAGCTATTTCCTTGGTCCTGTCATTCTTGCTCAAACACCAGACAGCCTCGAAGTTATAGATGGGCAACAGAGACTTACCACATTAACGATTCTGCTATGTGCCTTAAGAGATCTATATCTAACAGAGGAGAACAGTTCAAATAATGAAAGGCAGATTCTGCGAAGGAGAATTCTGAACGCAATCGAGAGCCTAACGGATAAAAGATACAGACTAAGGCTTTTAACTCAAGCCCAATATCAATATAAATTCGAGCAAGAAATATTGAAAAAAGTGCAGTTCCCCAACCAACCATATGCAAAGAGAGAGAAACAAAAGATTGAAACCAAATTCATTAACGCCTCCTCAATCTTTAGAGTTAAACTGTCAGAGATTGTAGATATCGAGAAAATCTATGAATTCTCGAATTATATCCTCGAAAAAGTAATCATGATCACCGTCACATGCGCTAACAGAACTTCGGCAATTAAACTCTTCCAAATCATAAACACAAGAGGCTTAGAACTCAGTACTGCCGATCTTGTCAAAAGTTATCTGTATGGTGAGTTAACAGACGATAAAAGGAAAGCATTTAGTTCAACTTGGCAAGACATAGAGAGGATAGCTGATCAAAGTGAGGAGACAGTAACCGATCTCCTAACTTATTATACATACTATTCTATGGCTACAAAACCTAAGAAATCTATTTATGAAGAACTGATCTATCGAATTATATCTAAGGACGATCCATCAAAATTCGCTTACGATTTTAAACTGTTCGTCGAACAGTATTCTGATATAATAAGTATACCTTCGAAATACATACATATCTTAAGGAATCTACCCGACAGAGTTTTTTGGAAAACTATTCTTACTGCATCCAAGAAAGAAAACTTTCCAGAATTCGATGACCTAATAAGAGAAATCATAAGGTTATATTATTCTTATTGGATAGCAGGACGTACAATGGCCAAGATAAGGGACTTCTCATTTGTAATAATAGATTTAGTCAAGAGGCGAATTTCTTTACAACAAATCAGAACTCAAATAAATGAGAAAATAAGGAAAGACCATGTTGTCGAAAATATGGATTCCAATCTTAAAGACGACGCTTACGGAGAACCCTGGCTTAAGCCTCTATTAGTAATGATAGAGTATAACCAAACTGATGATTCAGCTTTTATAGAATATGATAGAAATCTCCATGTAGATCACATTCTTCCAGAAGAATGGAAAAAGAATGTGCGTGCGCGTTCATATTGGGCAGATAAGTTAACTGAAGACCAAGCCAAAGTATGGCTTGGCAATATTGGTAATCTAACTCTGCTCTCAGGAAAGAAAAACATTAAAGCAAGTAACGACAGCTTTCCTGAAAAGAGGAAAATATATCAAGGCAAAGGCATTGACGGTGCAACCGCCTTCCTTATAAGTCAACGTGTTTCTGAAAAGGCGGAATGGACGATAAATGAGCTCAAAGAAAGACAAAAATGGCTTCTGAATGAAACCGGAAAAATCCTAAACATTCACTTATCTGGCTGAGCTTCCTATTACTGGCTAGACTAGCCTTGTCTAGTTGTCTTGCGCTAATGTGTCGTTTTCTGGGCCTAAGCGCAAACTGTCATAGCTGGGGCCCTCTGGTTTGCTCAGACGGCGCCCTATCCGAGGGGTTTTCTCGCGAGTTCTTGCGTGTAGCGTCTCTATCCTTTCCATTTACCTTTCTCATCGTAGTTCATCGACCTCGGCCAACCAGCTGCATTCCAGACTGCATCGAAGATTGGCCTCATGACTTCCGCGTGATCGCAACGGAAGCCCTCAACAATAACTTCAGGTATTAAGAGAGAATCTCTATCAATGGGGTAGTCGTCATGCCAATAGAAACGTGAATGGTCGACAGCCATAGCATAGTCTGCCACGTCAAGCAGACTTAGCATTACAAAGAGCGGTGGCTCCACGCCAAGTTGTCTTTGAATATCCAGAAATCTCGGAAGTGCATCTAGTAGCTCCTTTTCGTAGGCAACACTCGGGATCAAGCGTTCTTCATGCCCAGAATCCTTTGAGGCTCGTAGGAGTAATGTTTCGACAGCCTCAATACTTCCGTTTCGGAAGACTTGCAGATATGTACGGGCAGAAGGCGAGTCATGGCTCTTACGAAAACTCAGGAAGCCATCAAAATTGATACGACCATCCCAACTGGAGGTATACATAGGTCTTGGGATGTTGCGGCCAAGAGGTGAAACGTCAAATCTTGCCGCTGGGTCAAAAGCGTTCAGCGGTATGATGTGTAGGACCATCTTGGGCCCTTCGTTGACGACTATTGGTGTTTCTCTAGCAACGATTCTGGCGAGACGTTCTACTCGAAAATTCCTAATGCGTTCCGTAGTTGTCTCAGAAAGGGCGAAGAGTGCCCTTATCTCCGAAACATCTAGAGGGTACTTACCCGCAGAATTACGAGAATAGAACCTTGAGTGAGCCTTGAAGGTCACCATATGGGGCAATGCCCAACTCCTCGGAACGCGGATGACAATTGCCACCTTTTTATTCTTCAGGGGTATTTCCCGTATACCTACCCCGGGTATTCTCGGCTCTACACCATCCCGGATTATGTTCTCAAGACGTAGTTTCTCACTATCTAAGTTCGCAATTTCCAGTCCAGCAAGTTCAGTTGGCACACCATCTGTCTCTCTGATGCCTAAGATTAGATGTCCTCCTGAACCATTGGCAAAGGATGATACGTCGGCAAGGAATTCTCTCTTCTCAGAATCGGAATTCCCCGGTAGGGACTCCTTGTACTCAAGAGTCTTTCGCTCAATGACCTGATTATCCACTAGACTCAGAAGGTCATTCTCATCAACAGACTCAAACTGCTTGCCGTAGAGTGACATTGGTCTCTCATGTACTTCTGTGGTAGATCGTTCTTTAATAGATCGCGGATTCGTGGGGAGTGGTTATCGAGGTTGCCTTCTTCTCCTGTAAGAGGTGACTTGGCATTCCTCTAGGCTCGCATCAGTAGCCAGAAGAACCAGTTCAGTTGCTTTGGAGGAGTGACGCCGCTTTCTCTGCCTTCTCTGAAGGCAGTTTTCCAAGGCTCTTTATCTTCTTGACATGCCCCGCGATGAGTTCACCCATCACCCTGAAAAGTGGCAGCAGTACTGGCTGCACTACGAGGCGTTCAGTTTCGATTCCATATTCCGCCATCATCTTCCTCACCTCCTCAACACGCTCCTCCGAAACCTTGGCCTCACGGCTCCCATCCGTCTCGAAGAGGACAACACCATCAGCCCCACTCTCCAACGCATATAGGATGAGCCTCGAATCCACAAGAGCCGTAGAGGGAACACGAACCACACGAATATTACTCGGATAGTTGATCCTAGCCGTCCCAGCCGAGTCCAACGCACTATACGCGACCTCATCCCCAAAGAAGCCGAGGATTCTAACATCCTCTCCCTCACCCTCAAGGACGCCCTTTATCTGCTCCTCAAGCTGCCGACGACGATAGAAACCCAAGTCCAAAGCACCCTTCGGACACGCCGGAACACATATCCCACAACCGTTACAGGAAGCTTTGTTGACAACGGCCTTCCCAGAGGCTAAGGAGATAGCCTGAGTCGGACAGACCCCCACGCAGCTCCCACAACCATCGCACAACTCAACATCAACGATAGGCTTCACGGGGCCAAGAGGAATCTCCCCCCGACTCAACAACCTAACCGCCTCCCCCGCAGCCGCCTGACCATCAGCCACACTATTCCGAACGTCCTTCGGACCAAGAACCGCCCCCGCAGCAAAGATTCCCGGCCTCTGAGTCGCTACAGGCGCCATCTTAGGATGCTTCTCCGCAACAAAATAATCGTCCCCAAGACTCACACCAAGAACCTTAGCCAACTCCGCCGTACCGCTACTAGGAACCATCGCCGTCGCCAACACAACCATATCCACCTCATTCTCGAAGAGGAGCCCAGAATCCTTATCCTCAGCCACCAACCTCAACTTCCCCCCAGGCGTAACCGATACCCCATCAGGCTTACCATGAATGAAACGCACACCAAGCTCCCGAGCCTCAGAGTAGAACTCCTCAAAGCCCCGACCACTCATCCTCAGATCGTTATAGTAGATGTAAACCCGCAGGTACGGCAAAGTCTTCCTAAGCAGAATCGCCTGCTTCACCGAATAGGGACAACAAACCCCACTACAGTACGGGACGCCCTTACGGGAATCCCTCGAACCGAAGCAGAGGACGTAGGCCACATCCCGAGCCCTCCCCCCATCAGCCTTCTTCAGGATATTCCCCGCGGCCAACTCCCTTATCGCCAAACGCTCCATCTGAAGCCCCGTAAGGACGTTAGCGTTCCCCTGAAAGTTCTTCCAAGGACTCGGATCGATCAAGTCGAAGCCCGTGGCCACAACGATGGCGCCCACATCATGCTCCAACATCGTCCCCTCCTCCTTCAGGTTCACCGCCCCCGCTGGACAGAGTTTAGCGCATAGGCCACATCGCTTGCAAGTCTTAGGGTCGATGACGTAGGTCGCTGGAACAGCCTCCGGGAAGGGCTTGTAGATCGCCTTCCGACTGTATAGTCCCAGATCGAACTCGTTGGGCACGGTCACAGGACACTTCTCCGCACACTTACCACAGCCCACACACTTCTCAGGATCAACAAACCGCGGACTCCTACGAATCGCCACATGAAAGTTCCCGACCTGACCCGAGACCCTCTCCACCGTCGCATCCGTTATCAACCTAATCCTCGGATGCTTCCCAACATCCCCCATCCGAGGCCCTAGAATGCAGGGCGCACAATCAAGGGTCGGAAACGTCTTACTCAACTGAGCCATATGACCACCGATGCTCGGACCACGCTCAACCATGACCACAGGATAGCCCGCATCAGCCAACTGCAACGAGGCCGTTATCCCCGCCACTCCACCCCCTATTATCAAGACGCTCTGGTTAACCTTCTGGCTCTCAACCTCAATCGGCTCCAAGGCCCGAGCCCGGTAGACGCCCCCACGAACCAAGTCAACAGCCTTCCTCGTAGCCTCCCCCCTGTCGCTGTGAACCCAAGAACAATGTTCCCGAATGTTCACGTACTCCATGAGGTAGGGGTTCAACCTCGCCTCGGCCACCGCTTCCCTGAACATGGCTTCATGCATGTGAGGAGAGCAAGATGCGATGATGACCCGATCTAGGGCATCGTTCTTTATGGAGTTCTTCACCGCCTCGACCCCGGGCTTGGCGCACAGAAAGGGGACGTGCTCAGCATGAAACACATCAGGCATCTTCCTTGCTTGGGAGCATACTTCCTCCATGTCAACGGTCGTGGAGATGTTCCCGCCGCACTCGCAGACGAAGACCCCGACCCTCATGCCTTCACCCCCGAAACCTTCTCGAGGATCCCCTGAACCTTCACGCTATTCATCATAAACCCCAAATCCCGGGGTGAAAAGCCCATCGCCAATCCGAGGAGCTGAGGAAGATAGAGGACGGGGATGCCGTACTTCCTCTGGAACTCCGCCTCTATCTCAAGCTGGCCACGATCATAGCTTATCCCACAGAAGGGACAGATCACAACCAAGGCATCCGCCCCCGCGGCCTGAGCCATCTGAAGCTTCACCTCAGCCATGGAGAGGGCCACAGCCTTGTCGACGGGTAGGAGAGGCGCACCACAGCAGACGCTCTTCTGAGGAACATCCAAGCTCTCAGCCCCCGTCGCCTCAACGAGCTCATCTACGGTATGAGGTACCTCCGGGTCGTCGAATCCTCGGTAGCTCTCTGAGGGCCGAACGTAGTGGCAACCGTAGTGGGTCAGAACCTTCAAACCCTTCAGGTCCTTAGTCACCGCATCCTTCAACTTGGCGACACCGATGTCCTCGTAGAGCATCCTCGCGAAATGCCTGACCTTCACCGATCCCTTGTATTCTAGGCCAGCACTCTTAAGTTGGCTAGCGATCCTGGTTCTTGAAGCCTCATCCTCTTGGAAGGCGTTGCTGAATCTTGTCAGCGCGCCCGCGCAGGCGCTGCACACCGTTAGGATGTCTAGTCCCTTCGACTCGGCCAAGGCGAAGTTCCGCATCGACATCAACATGGCGCTCTCACGGTTGATGGACTCGATAGGGTATCCGCAGCAGGTGAAAGGCAGGTCGACGAGTTCGATGCTGAGTTTGGCCGAGACTTTACGTGTTGATAGCTCGTAATTCATGACCCTGACGGGCGTGGTGCATCCGAGGAAGAAGGCGTAGCGGCTCATTTCCCAAACCTCAAGAGCTGGCTCAGCTTTCCCCACTCATATCTATCAGTTGGAACGACCGGTAGGCCGAGTTGCTTTCGCCTCATGTTGATGAAGTCGTCCACCTCATAGATCCTCCCCTGCTCCGCCACAATGGATGCGAGCTTGGCGAAGGAGGGATGAATATATCCGGCTTCCACTGCCATGTTCCTGAGAACCGTCATCAACTCAGGAAATCTGACATCCTCCGGACATCTCTCCTGGCATTGGTAGCATAGGGAACAGAGCCAGAGGATGTCTGAGCCTAAGACTCGCTCGCGCAGTCCAAGCTCCACCATCTTCACCAGGACACGTGGATTATAGCGTGACTCAACGGCCCTGACCGGACAACTGGCAGTGCATGTTCCGCACTGGAAGCAGGCTCTGAACCTGTCTCCACCAGGCTTGGCCAAGACCTGCCTGCAGAAGGTCTCATTAATCTCGGAGACGTTAACGAGGTCTTTCCTTCCCTTGTCCGTGTTGAACACCCCTGGGTGAAAGTTTGTTACCCTAGGCGAAGGGTTGCTCTGGCGAGGTGTGGCAAACCCATAAATAGGTTTTGTCTTTGACCATCCAAGGAGGTGGAGCAACAATGGTTGAGGTTCAAGGCTACAACTTTCCCGATAATCTCCGATATACAGATGACCATATCTGGGTGAGAAAGGATGATGACGTATTGACCGTCGGCTTCGATGATTTGGCCTCGAAGCTGATAGGGAACATCCTCTTCGTCATGCTGGCAGACGAGGGGACCGATCTTGTTCCCGGGATGGTCTTCGGCACAGTGGAGTCGATGAAGTGGGTCGAGAGGCTCAAGTCCCCCATCTCCGGGACGATTAAAGAAGTGAATCGAGACCTAGAGGTCGATCCCACTATAGCTAACAGGGAACCCTACGGCGGAGGATGGTTCGTCAGAGTCGCCCCAAGTCCGGGTGTGGCGGAGGAGTTGTCGAAACTGGCCGGTGGCCCCGGGTTGATGGACTGGGCCTTCAAGGAGATTGAGCGACGACGGAAGCAGGTTGACGAGAGTAAGAAGAAGGGCTAGAGCCTTAGGGAGTTAAGGCCCGGGCGACGATCTCAGCTATATTCAAGACTTGAAGGGGCACACCGTTCTTCTGGGCCACGTCCGAGAGCTGCAACTCGCAGGCCGGGCAGCAGGACACAATAGTCTTCGCGCCTGTATCCTGGGCCTCCTTCAGGCGCCTCATCCCTACCTCCATGGAGAGGTCTGGGTAGGCCACCTTCAAGTCTCCACCGCCGCCGCAGCATTTGGACAGGTACCTGTTCTTCGACATCTCCCGGAACTCGACCCCGGGTATGGCCTTCAAGATCTCTCGGGGCTCCTCGAAGACCTCGCCCAAGCGGCCTAACTCGCAGGGGTCATGGTAGGTTACAACTGACTTCAGCTCCCTCCCCATCTTGAGGCTTCCATTCTTCAAGGCTTCGACGATGTACTGAGAGATGTGACTGACCTCAAAACCTAGGTCTTCACCTAGGAGAACTGGATACTCTTGTTTCCACATCCTGTAGCAACCCGCGCAGGAAGTAACCACCTTCTTCACTCCTAACTCACGTGCCTTCTCCACGTTATGACGAGCCGCCTCAAGGGCGCGCCCAAAGTCACCAGAGAGTAAGGCTGGGTCTCCACAGCACCATTCATCTTGGCCGAGGAGCGTCCAGTCTGTGTCGACTTTGGTGAGAATCTGAGCCGTTGCCTTGCCTGTCATATTCTTTTTCCCCGAGTAGGAGCAGATGCAACCCACAAAGTAGAGCACGTCTGCACCCTTCTTGCCGACTTCGACCTTGTCCTTCAGCCCTATCCAAGGATATCCTAGCCAGTCTGAACGCATTCCGTGGGAGAGGCCGTAGAGATTATGCTCTCCTGACAAGTTCGCAAGCAACGTCTCGACACTCTGAGGTGTCTCCTTGTGTTCTAGCATGTAGGCCCTAGCTGCCTTGACGACGTCAATGGTCTTGACTCCTGCCGGGCAGCGCCAGAGGCAGTAACCGCAGAGGGCACACTCGAATATCCTCTCCTGGATGTAGTCGGTGAACTCGACCTCTCCGTCGAGGAAGGCTTTGGCAAGTTGCATCCTCCCCCTTGGGGAGCCCGCCTCCCAGCTGATGGAGCTGAAGGTCGGGCAGAGGGTTCTGCAGAAGCCACACCTCATGCACTTCTGTACTTCTTCTGCATAGTCCGATAGCTTCGGTAGCTTGGTCATTGTCATTCCCTCCTCAGTGGGTAGGGGCCTCCCTTCCCCTTACCGGGGTTGAGGATCAGGTTGGGATCGAAGAGCTGCTTTATACTCCTCATAAGAGCCACAGCGACCTTGCCGTACTCCAGCTCGATATAGTCAGCCCTTATGAGGCCGATCCCATGCTCGCCTGTGCAACTCCCACCCATAGGGAAGACAATCTCCCTATAGAGGATATCCATCCCCTTGAAGAAGGCGGCCTTCTGCTCCTCAACCCTCTCATCGTAGACGAAAGTCGGATGCATGTTACCATCAGCCACGTGGCCGAAATTCCCCAGGTCTATCCCCTCTACACCCAACCTCGCAGGAATCTTCTCAACCGCCTCCGCAGCGTCTGGAAGCCTCGTTGGCGGAACGGTGAGGTCCTCCATACTCGTCGTCGGTCTCAGGCGTGCTAGGGCGGGCAGGGCTGCCTTACGGGCGTTGACGAGCCTATCTCGATACGCTCGATCCTGGGTTCGGTCCTCGTAGATTGGCTTATGCTCCTTAACTAGTGCCAAGCATCGGTCGAGCATAGGTCCAACGGACTCCTTTGCGCCCCCGCAGTCGATGAGGAGGAAGTTGCCCGGTGGGAGACCCCTTATCTTCGCATAATCTAGGGAAGCCTTCGCCGTCTTCTCATTCATGAACTCGATCATCTCGGGGACTATTCCAGCCCTGCGAATCTTCGTCGCTGCCGCGCTTAGGCTACGAATATTATCGAAGATGAGAACGGCCGTCGCGTAAGCCTCAGGCAATGGCGTCACTCTCAGCCCAACCTTTGTTACTACAGCCAATGATCCCTCTGACCCAACGATGAGGCGGGTCAAGTCGAAGCCCGAGGATGATTTGAGAACCTTGGAACCCGTGTTTATTACTTCCCCATTGGGCAGAACAACCTCAAGCCACAGAACCCAATCCCTCGTCGACCCATACTTTATGGTCCGATTCCCAGCGGCATTCGTATTCACCATACCACCAATCGTACAGGCAGGGCTGCTGGCCGGATCTGGTGGAAAGAAGAAGCCGAACTTCGCTAGCTCATCGTTTAGGGTGTCGCAGACAACCCCTGCCTCGACGGTGACGCATTGGTTGTCGATGTCGATTGAGAGGATCCTGTTCATCGAGGACATATCTAAGATGATTCCGCCAACGACAGCGAGGGGTGATCCCGACGCACTTGTCCCTCCACCTCTCGGGATGAGGGGGATAAGATGCTCGTTGGCGAGCTTGAGTATCTCGGAGACCTGTTCGACGGTCATGGGGCGGACTATGGCGTCGGGCCGGCATGTGAAGAGCGATGAGTCCCTTGAGTATACGATTAGCTCCTCAATCCTGTCGGAGTAGTATTCTGGGCCGACTATGTCTTGAAGCTTCTCAGCTATGCTTTCGCTGAACTTTCCATATTTCACCAATTCCTTTGCCTCCATTCCAAGTCATTAGAAACTGTCTCGGAGTCAAGGAGTACGACCGTCGTTAACATCATGGTGTTTTCGATATGTTCTCCGAAGAAATTTCCATCACCCAACTCAACGGCCTCTCTTGACCCCGTTCTCGCTGATCGGAGTGACGCAGAAATCCACTTGGACGATATATAAATCTGTCTTTATCGGCGTATATGCACAACAAGACCTAACGACATCGCTGGAATTCCCCCCGGTCTCGCCTCGGGGCTTTGTCGAGGATCTCTATCTGCCTCCTCCTTCTCGATGACCGTCCTGCGAGGCTTCCCCAGACATGGAGCTTACTTCGAAGAATAATGGGGATATTTGAGACTCCGAGTGGAGTTGTTCGAGGAGATTGTCCTAGGAAATCAGCCATCCTTCTCGATCATGGAAATCTCTATTACGGATGACTCCGAGAACCAGTCGTCGATGACGTCCTTGCTCGCCTCGCCGTAGTATTTGAGGTAGAGGGCCCACTTACCTATCTCGAACTCCTCCCCACTTCTCATGATCTTGGCTCTTCCCCGAAACCAGAGGCCCCGGACCCTAAACTCGACCCGGTTATCTTTAAGGATGTTCCTCATCCAGTCCGTATGCTTCCCCTCGTGGCTGAGGTAGACCCTATCCCCGACGGCTGCGAACCACAACTCAACCGTATGGGGCTTCCCGGTTCTGTGACCCCTCGTCGTCAGGTAGACATACTTCTCATCGGCGACCGCGGTGACGTCCATAGGACTTACCATCCTGCTTGTCCTCAGAGGCGAAAGAGGGTTACTACCCAGAGGTCTTCTCCGTCTTACCGATGGGGCAGAGGTTATGGCATTCACCGGAGCAGATGACCGTCCTATTAGTGCACTTGGCCTTGTCGACCCTGGCGAGGCGCATCGTCTTCCCAGCGATGGTCAGGTCGTAGAGGTTGAAGGGCGGACCGAAGGCTTGAGCTGGGCATTCCTTGACGCAGACCATGCACGACTCGCCTAAGCACAGGTTTTCCTTCGTCACGGGGTCGGCTTGGAGGGGTGCGGTGGTGATAACGGCGCCGAGGCGGACCCTAGGTCCCCGCTCGGCGGTCATGAAGATGTTGTTCATTCCCAGCTCGCCTAGGCCTGCGGCTACTGCGGCGTGTCTGAAGGAGAAGATGCTCCCGTAGGTGGGTGGGGATGGTGGAGGAAAGAAGGTGGCACCGGACGCCACGGAGAGGATGAGGGCCTCATACCCTTTCCTTTCGAGCCAGAGGGCGGTCTGGTAGGCGATGCGTTCCTCCTCAGCATTCTGAGTCTCGTAGCACGTCCTACCGTAGAAGTGGCTGTAATAGTGCTGGCGAGGGTTATGCACCTCGCTTGAAGTCTGGCGCTGCCACTCCCCAATCCCTGGACCGAAGGGTTTAGCCTCCACCCTGTCGGGGAAGACCTGCAGCTGCTCCATGATCCGCTTAAGGTTCAAGTTAGCCCTTAACACAGGCAAGACGAAGACTATCACCGACTCGGCCCCAGGAAGAAGTTCCTGCGGTCGCCGCCCCGGAGGTGCCTCGGAGAAGCGGTCAACCGAGGCAATGCCGGTCTCGGGTGCGAGGAGCGTCTCAGTCATGTAAGTCTCGAGGCTGCTCGTGAGTTCCTTCTCCGGATTCAACTTGGTTCCCCGATTCTGAATCGTTTGGAGTGGACTAATCTGCCTTTCTGTCGATGTGCGCGGGCATCCCTATGACAGGGAGACGGCTGAGGAGGTCTTTGATAGATCGAGGCATATCGTGGAATACGAGTCGAAGAGCCTCAGTGAGACTTGGAAGGAGGTTCTGGATAAGACATACTTTACACTTTTCTATGGCTTTGGGCATGAAAGGATGTAAAAAACCGTAAAGAAATAGGATACCCCAAAGTTTTCATGCGTTTTTTCATGCGACATTTTACGCCTTTTAGCGCGCGCTATTTGGGCGGGAGTCTACGCTGAAGGCGGCGTGATAGACAGCGTGAAAGATATGGCCAAGCTTGGGGTCTATGAGCCTCTCGTCGTGAAAGAACAGATAATCAAGTCGGCAAGCGAAGTAGCATCCATGATATTGAGGATCGACGATGTCATTGCAGCTGGAAAGAGCGGAGGAATGGGATCGCCGCCAAGAGGTCCAGGAGGACCTGAGGGGCCTGAAGCTGAGTAAACTCGACCTTCATCACCTTTCACAGTCATTTTTTGAAGCTCCCGAAAGAAGAGGACACCCACCCTATTTTTGGCAAAGGAATTAATAGAAGTTTAACACTTCATTAAGATTGTAATGAACTAGTTGAGCGGCGCAACGCTTATCTAGTCTTAGCAATTTTTCCTAGAAGGAGCGTGTATAATTTGAGTGAAGGCACAGTTGAAGGAAGTCGGCCTCAACCTGTTAATGTTAAGATTGGCGAGTTGACCCCAAATTCCAAAGCGGTAAACGTAACTGCAAAGGTCGTGTCTAAGGGCGAAGTGCGAAGCACCACCGGCGGGCGTGATTATACGACGCACAGAGTTGCAGACGCATTGGTCGGAGACGAAACCGGTTGTATTTACTTGAACCTTTGGGACGACAACATCGAAAAAGTCAAAGAAGGCGACACCCTTAACATCAAAAACGGCTACATAAACCTGTTCAGAGGCAACATGCGGCTGAACATAGGCCGGTACGGAAGCTTCGAAATTGTCAAAGAATCCCAAATAAAAGAAGTGAACACTGAAAACAACCTCAGCAACAAACAGTATGAACAGGAAAGGCGCTTCGAGAGATACGGCGGAGGTAGCTACGGCGGTTACGGAGGCGGGCAACGCGGATACGGCGACAGACGAAGCGGCGACTATCAAAGAAGAAGATACTGAAAACACAACAAAGTCTTTGGCAGCGATAACAGACGATATCTTGAGTAAAGTTACTAACATAATTGGCGGGGTACGAGAAGAATAACGACTTCTACTACTGTTATATGCCTAGATGCAACAGAGTAACCTTTGAGGATGCGGTGGAACTTATTTTTCGATGCCCCACTTGTGGTAAAGCTCTTCAACACTACGATAACAGCGCAATGGTCAACGCATTAGCAGACAAGATTGAGCAGCTGGAAGGCGGAAAGGGTTAGTCAACGAGAGTATGGCGTGTCAGAGGCCCACAGTCATATGAAACGGTGGTTGGAGAGAGCATACTGTGGATGGAAAGACTGCCGTATAGATAGACCCCGCGACCCTGAGAAGGCCGGGGAGAAAATAGGGGATCTGCTAACCGATGAGAATTTGGCAGAGGAGATAACGATTACAAATACCTATTCAAGAAGGAAAAATAATTGGTTAGAAAAGAAAGTTGTCCCATTTGTGGTGGTAAAAAGATATCATTATGAACCAAGATGGGGAGAAGGAATGTAAAGTATGTAAACATAAATGGAAATATAGAACAAAAGGGAAAACACCAAAGAGGGGTAGAGTTAGATTTCGATTGTGAGCCTTCATAACTAAAACTGTTATTTTGTAGATGAAAATTTAACGCGCTTTGAACGGCGTTCTATACCCCTTCATCACTAGCCTTTCATGAATCGCGCTCTTCAAAGCGCCCAATCCGTCTCCTGTCTTTGCACTTACAGGGAATACATAGCCCGCAATTGATGGAGAATCACTACCGCTAATCTGTTGCATGAATTCTTTCAGGTTGACGTCTATCTCCTTCTTGTCGACCTTATCAATCTTGTTAGCCGCCACTAAGGGAAACTCACCCAAAATTTTTGCTAGAAACTGCACCATCTCCACATCCACCGAGATGAACCCCTTCTTCTCCAAACGCCACGTCACTTCTAAGAACGTAGATATGTCAAGAACATGGATGGCCAAGGCTATGTTTTGAGCGTTAGACTCCAAGAACCTAATGATCCGATCATTCATTCTATTCTCTAAGCGCTTAGAGCCCCCTAGATTCCGGCCAAATCCAGGCATATCCACGATTACCAAACCACTGCCCAGTGGATATTTCGAGATGCTTCGTGTAGTTCCAGGTTTCTTTCCGATTGCCACATCCAAGTTCACTACTTCCTTAATGATACTACTTTTACCTGCATTAGGCCTCCCAGTTAAAACTAAATACTCTTTGCGCATACTAATTATTACCTTTAATGAGTTCACTTCACTTCTTAAAGAGCCTTACTTCCAGTGGTCAACCGGGTGATGCCTTGCCTCAACTGGAGCAGCTCTTCAGCCGTAAAGGTGAAGCGTGCTGGTGTTGGCAAGATGAGGGATCAAAATAGCGATCGAAGAGGCTGATAAACAATGAGTTGCCTGGACTGCCAGTTCCACGAGCAAGTCTCCGAGAAGATGGCTTTCTCGGCTTCTCCCTTCATATTCCACTACTGTCGATGCCCAAGCCACCCTTGCAATGATGGCAAGCCGCTGGATAACCCCTACGGCCACTGTAGCAGCGCGCTCGAAACGCAAGGTCAGAGATAGCGCGCGCTGCGCTAAGAATAGTAATGTTTTTCAAAGTGTATGATGCCGTAATGCCTTACGAGGTTAAAATATGCCTAAAAGCAAGAAAGAGCAAAAGAAAGCCGAAGGTCTAGCACAGCATAGA